>ERZ773276.966-NODE-966-length-26102-cov-5.154682_pt1 | contig 26102 bp, 20 predicted proteins | sample MGYA00511386_ERZ773276 | MGnify/ENA primary metagenome ERZ773276 (study PRJEB29015, sample SAMEA2737778) | human gut metagenome | biome: human gut; feature: human-associated habitat; material: faeces | place: China | collected 2012 ...
TTTCCGGTAATGTTTCTAAATTATCTAAAATAGCATTACAGTTATCAATTAAGCTATAGCAACCAATCCAAGGATCCACAGAATAAGTACTGCTTGGAGTAATAGAGTATTGATAAGGTGAAACAAAACGATTATAGTTACCTGTACTGTTTACCATTGCATCATCAGCCATCACATCAGGCATAAAGAAAATATATTGATTGGTATAATGAGCGTAATGGCCATTAGTAAACCAGTCATAAGCACCAATTAACACCTGCTGTGCTCCTTCAGTACTAGTGAAAACACTTGCATCTGAATACTGGTCAGAAGGAGTTACATCCAAAAAATCATTGCAGCCGCTTAATGAAGCAGTCAACAGTATAGAAGCAAAAATATAGGATATTTTTTTCATATTGAGGCATCCGAAATGCCGAAATTGGACAGTGATATTACGCAGTTTTTCCAACGCTTTCTTACAGAACTGCGACTGATCCTCGTGCTTGTCCTATATTTTTTCAGCAGGCGCAAGAAAAATGCGCCGGAGAGAAAGGTACAGAAAAGCTTTTTGATTATTCCGATATTAAGCGCTGTTTTGATTATTTATCTTCATGAGGCGCAGATTATGAGGAATTCGATTGATCTGATTTTTAGTTGGATAGTGACAATTATCGTCATCGTGATCAATATTATCACTTATATTCTTTTCCGAAAACAGGAGCAATATCATATCGCAGAAGGGGAGATGAAAAATCAGTTAAAAGAATATGAATATCAAAAGCTTCATTACGAACAGGTCGAGCAGCATCAGCAGGAAATCCGAAAGATTCGGCATGATATGAAAAATCAGATCGCAGGAATATACGGATATCTTGAAAAAGGAGAAATTGAAGAGGGAAAGCGGGAAGTTTGCAGTATCTTGAATCAATTAGAAAAGGCAGAGCAGAAATTATTTACTGCGAACGCAGTTGTGAACGGAATCTTGAATATGAAGTATGTAGAGATTGAAGCAAAGCAGATTGAAGCAAAGTTAGATGTAAAATTGCCGGAGATACTGGGAATTACAGGAACGGATTTAGGAGTGTTGTTCGGAAATATATTGGATAATGCAATCGAAGCATGCGAGTCTTGCAAAAAAGAAAAATGGATCGACTTGTTTGCAGTATACGAAAATCATGGAATTGTCATTTGTTGTAAAAATTCATGCAGTGAAACAGTAATGGATCTTCACACGAGAAAATCTGATAAGCGTAATCATGGCTTTGGTCTGTCTAGCGTAAAACAAATTGTAGAAAAATACAATGGAGACGTCTGGTGGGAGTCAGAAAAAGAAAGTTTTACATTGAATATAAATTTATGGGAAAAAATTGAAAAATAGTATATACGAGAAATACAGCAGTATCCTAAGAGGGTATTTGCTGTATTTTTTGTATAGGTGACGATACAAGTCTGGAGGTGTCAAAGACCTTAACGGTTGTGTACAATTCTGAAATGTGCCTTTTGCGCTTTCAGTGATCTGGCTTGTGATGAATTTTTATAAAATTTAGAATGACTGTTTTTTAAGTTGTTTTTTGCCGATCGGATCAAAACGAAAGAAATATAGAAACAAATATCATGTTAAAGTGCGAGTTGTTACAATAAACTATGCATTTTGTTACATGTTGGAAAAATTCAAAGAAAAATAGTGTATAATCAGAAACATAAAAAATCAGTCAAACAAAAGAGGGAAGAGGGGAAATGATGTGGAAAATGATTCATAAAAGATGGTTAAGCCTTTTGGTATTTGGCGCGGATATGGTTACAAGATTTGCTGCAAGTAACAAGTGTATATGGTATCTTTATCAAGAAGAAATTCCGAAAGATGCAGTGAAATTGAAAAAATGAAAAACAAAAGAGAAGATCGGTTTGAAGCAATCGTCGATCAGTTTGTAAAAAATGATCTGATTGCACAAGAGGAGTATTCTTATTATTTATATGGGGTGAAACATTTAGAAGTTTTAATCATGACAACAGGCGGAGTATTATTGAGTGGCATATTGTTAAAGGAGATATTGTTTACAGTCGTATTTCTAATTACATTTTCACTATTAAGAATCGGATGGCAAGGGATACATGCGAAAACGAAAATAAGATGTTTCTGTTATTCGTTACTGTTATTTTTAAGTGGAATCTATGTAAAAAAACAGGTAGTTCGTTCGATTGATCTTTTTAGTCAGGCAGTGTTTATGGGAAGTATGTTGATAATTTTGCTTTTGACTGCATTGTGGAAGTATAAAATCGACGGGAAATTAAATGAGTTAAAAAGATGTTTTTGGATATTAGGCGGTGTCAGTTTAGCGATAGTGCTTGACATTTTTGTAAAAAGTGAGGCTGTTATGTGTGGGATTGGATATTCTTGTTTCGCAATGATTTTGCTTTGGTTTATTAGTATGGTGAGGACAAAGGAATGAAAAAGAGAAGAATTATAATAGCAGTTATAAGTATTATTGTAGTTGCGGCGATGGTGTTATTCGATATGTTGTATATGAAAAAGGATAAAAAAGAGGAATTGCCACAAGAAGAAAAGAAAGTTGAGGAAATTGTGTGGATTACAGAGTCTTCTATTGAGGGAGTACAAAGTGAGATGGAAGAGGCGTTGAATGCGTTGTTGAAAAAACGTGGATGTGAATATAAAGTACGATTCGTATGCTTTCCAATGGAAACATATGAGGAAGATGTTGCAGAATATTTAGAGAACAATTCTGCTGATATTATTTACAGCAATTTGCGCGTCGTAGGAGATGACAGTAATCAGTATTATTCATTCTATAAAAACGGATATTTGCAAAATTTAGAAAAAATCAGAGAAGATGAAAAATTTTATGATGCGTATTCGGAAAAAACATGGGAGCATATGGAAATTAACGGCGAAATCTATGGGATTCCATCATATAGTTATGAGGGAAACGGTTTGTATTATGTGTTTAATCAACAATATTTGGATAAATATAATGTAGACATATCGCAGGTTACAGGAGATTTGCAGACATTGTATCCGATTTTGACGGAACTGTCGGAAAAAGAAAAAGATAACAAAGCGTTCGTGCCGCTACATTCTTATGAATATATGATTTATGCTCCTGAATATACAGAGATTTTAGATACAATCAGGGTAAAAGAAGGTATGGAAAAACCGATTGCAGAGAATTTACTGAATAATGAACAGGTGAAAGAATCCGTGTTGCTTCTTAACGAATTTCATAAAAATGGATTGCTGAAGGAGGGATCGGCAAATACGTTGGCAAATGGTAATTTCTTCGTGATGCTTATGTATGCAGATGATCCAGAGTTACTTCAAGAATATTTTGATACAATCTGCGAGGAAAATAATAAAAAACCACTCTCCTTAAAGTATGTAAAGATAGGAGAGCATTATCCCCCGCATAGAACAGGCGGAATGAACAGTGTGTTAAAAGGTGGAAACACAGAGAAAGCAATCGACCTTTTGAAAAGGACAGTTACAGATGAAGAAATCAGTAATCTTTTGAAATATGGAACAGAAGAGATGGAAGAAACACCGGCGATGCTTCAATGGATGTTTGGGAACGATCAGTGGAGCAAGGAGAAAAATGCAGTGAAAGAATCTTTAATCGCAGGATTTCAATTCGATGGAAGAGTTTACAAAGAACAGATAGATCAGCTTTCACAAATATATTACAGCTATTCAGAATTGTTCCGAGGTCTGTCAGAAAATCCGCAGGAAGATTATGAAAAAATGATGCAGGAAATGGAAGCGGCAGGAATTAACGCGATAACAGAAGAAGTAAATAATCAGTTGGATCAGTGGTATAACACGGTTCGATAAGAGGATTTGAAATTATTTTCGGGGCGTACGACCGAAAATGATCATAAATGAACAAAAAGAAAAAGATTAAAAAGGAGGACAAGAACATGACTAAGAGAATGAAACGAATTGCGGCATTGTTGACATGCGGGTTGGTGTTGGCAAGTGGAACAAGTGTGTATGCGGGAAATGCAGAAGGAACGCTTTTAGGGTATCCGATTTCACTAGAAGTATCAGTTAGAAAAGCGTCTGCGATGACGGCTGGAAGTTATCCGAAAACAACTATTTATCCTTATCGTTATGCTACAGGTGGAAGTGCAAACCAACTGATTCCAATGACAGCGGTTTCTGGGGGCGGTACGGCGAGCGTTTATGCTCCTGATGGATGGGATATTGGAAAGGCAGAAAGTTTGCATGAAAATGGTGGTGTCAAAGCATATTTAGTAGCATATCCATAAATTAAATTTAAAAATTTTTAGGCACAGGTATTTAGGCGCAGCTCTTAATATATAGTTGGGTATAAAAAATGATTAAAAATTAAATATTCAGGCTGTTTTATAGTAAAATGCATAGCTTTGATTTATAATTAACAGAGAGATCTGGTTAAAAGACTTAAGGTGAAAAAGACTATAAAACAGCCTTACTGTATATGATTGATTTTTAGTAATCAAGGGGGAATACCGTTATGAAAAGAAGACGTTTTATATCATTTGTATTTGTATTAATCTTGTGCTTTGGAATGAGCGGATGTGGAAAGGAAAAGAAAACTACCGCACCTAATAAATTTCAATCAGATTATATGGAAGTGTGGGGTGGTACGACAGTAGAGGAAGGGGATTTTAGAGTTATAAACGGACTTTTATATTATATTGATTTTGAAACGATGGAGGGAATACCGATTTGTAATAAGCCGAATTGTCGTCATATATCATGGAAAGAAGATCGTAATACAAAATGTGATGCGGCAAATATAGATATTAGTACAGTATTTCCGTATGAAGGAAAACTATACGGATTTCGTTCTCTTTCTGATGGCGGCAGTGAATTGGTCGTATCTGATTTAGATGGGGGAGACTGGAAATCAAAGGGCATGTTTATTACAGCCGAAGAAATTTTTCAAGGCGGGGTTGTCGTGGGAAATCAGATGTTTTTTTTAAAGGATGTAGTGGTAAGACCCGAAGATCATATCACAGAAATGAGAACGGATACAGTAATGTGCGTATTGAATTTTGATACGATGGAACTAAAAGAACTTCGCAGAGAAAAGGGTGTTTTTTCTATTCAATTTTTAGGAGGAACGAAAGATTATCAGATCTATTCAGTACAAGAAGATAATGGAATCAAATGCTATCAGTTTGACTATGATGAAGAGGAGTCAAAAGAAATCTCTTTGAAAAACAGAACACAGTCTGTTGTAAAAGCAGATGAGACAGGATTTTATTATAATAGTGGAATTGATTATCCGAAAGAAGTATATAAACACGATCTTGAAACCAGTGAAAATGAAATTTGTATAAGTGAAGAGGAAGCGAAAGCAGCATTTGGAAAAGAGTATCTACAATTAATAATATGGGATGTTCGCGAAGATGGAATTCTATTTCATTTAGTGGATGAAAAAGAGGGGGACGTGTTTTGGAAAGAATCAAAAAGTGGAGAAATAAAAAGACTTTACTTGGAAGAAAATTTGCCGAAAAAGAATTCTAGATTGAATAGTTTTATGTTTGGAACGGAAGACGGAATTGGTTTTTCTTATTTGCAATCTTTAGATTCGGATAATATCGAATGGTATGGATATATTAGCTGGGAAGATTTACTAGCCGGAAAGAATAATATAAAGACACTCGTTGAAACAAAATTTACGGGTGGGGGAAAACCGCTTGATGAGGAGGGAAATGTGATCGGAGAATAATATAAAAGTATTTATTGAACCCAAGTTGCCAGATTTAGGTTATCTATTGGATGAAAAGGAAGGAGAGAACAAAGTCATGAAGAAGAAGCATTTATTAGGAGTAATTCTATTTTTCTGTGTTGTTTTAGCTACGATAATTTTTGCTTTAGATCGCATGGATGTTATATCCGAAGGAGTGGCGCTTTTTATTAATGTATCACTCATGGCATTGTATTGGTGTATTGCAAGCATCCTAAACAAGGACCCAAAATAGTAATCAGGGGGGAAATACCATTATGAAAAGAAGACATTTTATATCATTTGTATTCGTACTAATTTTATATATTGGTATGATCGGATGTGGGAAAGAAAAGAAAACTACCGCATCTGATAAGTTTCAATCTGATTATATGGAAATAGGAGTTGGCACGACAGTAGAGAAAGGATATTTTGGCGTTATAAACGGATTATTGTATTATGTGGATTTTGAAACAATGAATGCAGTACCGATCTGCAACAAGCCGGATTGTCGTCATATATCGTGGATGGAGGATCGTAATACGAAGTGCAATGCGGCAAATACTGATATTTGGAACTTATTTCCTTATAAAGGAAAACTATACGGTTTTCGGTCTCTTGCTGATGGCGGAAGTGAATTGGTTGTATCTGATTTGGACGGAAGCAACTGGAAATCAAAAGGAATGTTTATTAAGGCAGAAGAAAGTTTTCACGAAGGTGTTGTAGTGAAAGATCAGATGTTTTATCTGAAAGATGTGGCGTTAAGAGAGGAAGAGGCGGCAGAACCGGAGTTGGAAACGGTAATGTGTATGTTGGATTTAGATACAATGAAGTCAAGAGAGATTTGCAGAGAACGAGGCACTTTTTCTATTCAATTTCTAGGAGGAACGAAAGATTATCAGATTTATTCAGTAAAAGGGGAGGATGGGGTTACCTGTTATCAGTTTGATTACAAGAAAGAGGTATCGAAAGAAATTTCTCTGTACGATATCCCCGGAAGGATTATAGGGGCAGATGAAACGGGATTTTATTATAATAGTGGGATCGATTATCCGTCAGCTGTGTATAGGTATCATTTTGAAACAGGAGAAAATGAGGTTTTCGTAAGCAAAGAGGAAGCGAAAGCTGCATATGGAAAAGATGTATTTTCTCTTAGTCTGTGGGATGTCCGTGAAGAAGGAATTTTGTTTAAGATATGGTACGGAGAAGATCAAAGATTGTTTTTGAAGGAAGCAGACAGTGGAAAGTTGAGACAACTTTCGCTGTCAGAAGAATTATTAAAAGAAGACTTTGTTTTAAACGGAATGTTGTTTAAAAACGAGGAAGGACTGGGATTTGAGTATACGCAGTATTTAGATATGGATCAGATTAACTGGTATGGATACATCAGTTGGGAAGATTTGCTAAGCGATGAGAACAATGTAAAAGTACTTATCGAACCGAGGATGACAAGCCGAGGTTATCCGCTGGATGAGGATGGAAATGTGATCGGGGCACAAGAATGAGAATGTGAGAATTAACTGTTAAGCGTTAAGCGTGTGAGCAGGGGAGAACGGATATGAAAAAGAAACTATTAGCAGGAACAGTCTTGAGTATTTGTCTTTTATCGTCAGGGTTGTCGGCTTGTTCATCAGAGGATAAGACGGAAAAACCATCTTCCGAGAATCAGCTTCAATCTGATTACATGGAAGTAGACGGTATTCTGACGAAAACGGAGAAGGGGAGTTTTTCGGTACATGACGGATTGATGTATTTTACGGATTATGAGACACAGACAAGTATACCGGTATGCGGAAAGCCGAACTGCCGCCATTTATCAGTATATGAAGATGAAAAGACGACATGCAATGCAGTTTGTTCTTCTTCGTATATGTTTCCGTATAAAGAGAAACTATATCGGATCGAGAGTGTAGATAATCGAGAAGGTAAGTTGATCGCTTCACATATGGATGGGAGTAACCCGAAAACAGTCGGTACGTTTTCTTCGGGAGATATGTTAGAATCGGCAGTGATTTTAAATGAGAATATGTACTATACCTACTGTGAATTACAAAATAAAATCCTGGCGGAACAGGAAGACGGACAGGCGCAAAGCGGACAGGCAATGGGATCTAATTGTTCGTTGAATCGTCTGAATCTTGACACGTTGGAGCAGACGGAAATTGTAAAGCTGGAAGATGTAAGCCATATTCTTATGCTTGGAGGAACGAAAGAGTATCAAGTGTGTGCTGTAGTGAAAGATGACGGAGTACAATATAACTTATTTGATTATGAGAGCGGAACATTGACTGAAATCTCGTTGAATACCGTTGATTATCAGCGTGTTGAAGTGACGCAGGATGGGAAGGGTTTCTATTATATCGGTGATGAAGGAAAGTCTCTCTATTGCTATCATATTGATTCAAAGGAAAATGAAAAAATTGTTCAGGCGGAAGAAGTTGGCGCTGAAAAAGTCACTGTAGAAGGTGTAAGTGAAGAAGGAATTTTGTTTCGGGCATTTCCGGAAAATGAATTATATGTAAAAAATGAGGAAGGAATCAGTAATCTGAAGCTGTCAGACCGACTTCCGACAGATCAGGCGTGGCTTAGTGGAATTAACGATATAACGAAAGACGGAGTTTATTTTACATATCAGGAAAAATATATCGGCGAAAAAGAAATTGAAGGAGATCTTCTCATGTACGACGCCTATATTGAGAAAGAAGATCTGTTTGGGAAAACAGGTGAAATGAAAGTGATTTATACGCCGAGAGTTTCTTCGGCGGGGAATATTGTAACTGAAGAGTAAGAGAAACAAAAAAACCTTGCCGGAGGGGAGGGATCGGATGAAATCTGTAATGTATGAATGGAAAAAGTTTCGTGCATTCCGCTATTTTTGGTTTTTGTGCTCGGTGTTTTTTCTTTTTAATATTTGGACGCTGTCTGAAAAAATGAAGATGGAGATGTACGATGCAGGAGCGGTGAAACAGATTTACGCAGATTTGAAGGCACAGCCGGAAGAAAAGCGTAAAGAGTGGATCGAGAAGCTTCCGGAAAAGAAAGTTCCTGTTTATACGGGGAATGAATATGCAGAAGAGATGTTGTACAACAAAATCTTTCAGGAGTACAGACAGGTCAACCGATACGACAAATATCTTGAGGAGATCAAGGAAAAAAGCGCGAGTATGTCCAGCGCTATTTTCTCGAATGAAGGAACGTTTGCTTATCGAAATGCACAGATTACCCCGGATGCGTATGAGAAACTGAAAGGACTGAAACTAAAGAGTGATGTATCGGACGGAGTGATCTTTGCCACAGAAGCAGAATTTACAGATCTTTGCATCGTTTTTATGCTTGCGGTGACAGTGTATTTTCTTGTGTTGGATGAAAAGAAAAATAAACTATATCCTTTGCTGAGATCCTGTTATCGAGGGAGAGGCTCTGTGATCGGGGCAAAGCTGACAGTGGCGGCATGTGTGACGGCGCTGCTCGTTCTTCTGTTTTACGGAGTCGATTATCTTTATGCGTGGCAGAAATATGGCTTTGGTGACCTCTCTCGTCCGATCCAGTCGGTAACTACGATGTACGAAAGTCCGTATATGATGTCCGTAGGAATGTTTTTATTTTTATATCTGATCGTCAAGATGGCAGTCTGCTATGTGATCATATTAGGAATGATATGGATTGCTCAAAAATCAGAGACACCGTCCGGCGCAATGATCGGAATCGGAGCGGTCGGAATTGCAGAGTATATGCTGTCTGCATTTCTTCCGTCGGTGTCTTATGCGGACGTGTTCAAATACGTTAATCTGGCGGAATATATGAAAGTGTATCCGCTGTTTTCTAAATACCATAATTTAGACTTTTTTGACAATCCGGTCAATGCGATGACTGTATTTCGGATTGTTCTTCCGGTAGTACTTGTTCTTTTTGTTTTGGGAAATGTGCGGAGGTTTTTCCGATGTGCCAAAACAAAGAGAAGATGGAGAAGGGAGAGAAAAAACAGCAGCCGGATCGGTTTTATTTCGGATAAATTATATTTTTACGAAAGTGTGAAATGTCTTTTCTCAAACCGTGCGATATGGGTATGTATCGCGGTCATGTACGGCGCCGTTCTTGTCGGGAATTCTATTCCGACATACAGGGATATCAAGGAAGAATACTATAAGTTTTATATGACCGATCAGCAGGGAAAGATGACAGAAGAAAAAGTGGAATACTTCAATGAGGAGCGCAAACGATTTGAAGAGATCTATTCTATGACTCCGGAAAATTCAGATCTGACTGCCGTTGAGATTGTTCAGAAGCAGGAAGAAAACAAGTATGCTCATGAAGGATTTTCCGAGGCGTACAGTCAGGTGATGTACATTATGTCAAATAATCAGGGAAAGGGAGTCAATGAACAGGAGTTGGTTTATGAAAAAGGCTATCAGCTTTTGTTCGGAGATAAGGCGGTGAAGGAACGTCTGATCGGGATTCTTTTATGTGTGATCGCTGCGGTGTACAGCGCATCCGGCGTTCTCGGAACGGAATATGATCTGAAAGTAATGAACCTGCTTCGCAGTACGAAGCGGGGCGGAAAGAATTATTTTTAAAAAAGCTTGGCGTGTCATTCGGAATTACAGCGGTGATCTTTGTTTTAGTCAAGATTCCGGCGATATTAAAAGTTGTCGGGGAGTATCCGCTGGAATGTTGGGGCGCAAAGGTGCGTTCGATGATGTTTGCGGGACAGTCGGTTATAAATTGTTCGATCTTCGGATACGTTTTGATGCTGATGATTATGCAGCTTGTGACATTGTTTGTCATTGTATTTAGTACGATGGCATTGTCCGTCGTTTTGAAAGACTCTACGATGACGATGATACTTTCGCTTCTTTTGTTCGGCGGTCCGCTGCTCATTGAATGGGGCGGAGTTCCGATCGTACATTATCTTAGTCTGAACAGTCTTTTGGACGGGCATCAGATTTTACAAGGAAACTGGCTTGTACTTATTTCGGAAATTGTGATCTTTTGGGGAGCGCTTTCATTTGCGGCAGGATATGTTTTATATCGTGCTTATGAGAACAGGAGGTAGCAGGGATGGAAATTAAGATTCGGGAATTATGTAAAAGCTATGGGAAGAAAAAAGCCCTGCAAAATTTTGACGCGACGTTTGAAAACGGAATTTATGGCATACTCGGACCAAACGGGGCAGGGAAGAGCACGCTGATGAATATATTGACAGATAACCTCCTTCGGGATTCGGGGAGAATATTGTGCGGCGGAAAAGATATTTTGAAATGGGGCGCGGCTTACAGAAAATCGCTCGGATATATGCCACAGCAGCAACAGTTGTACGAAACGTTTACAGTGACTGAATTTCTCGCTTATATGGGAACGCTGAAAGGAATGAAGAAAAAGGAAATCCGCGCTCGGATGGAGCTTTTATTTCCTTTGTTAAATCTTGACAAGGTGAAACGTAAAAAGATCAAGGAACTGTCAGGAGGAATGAAACAGAGAGTGCTTCTTTTGCAGGCGCTTTTAAACGATCCGAAGATATTGATCCTCGATGAGCCGACGGCGGGATTAGACCCGAAAGAACGTATCCGCATCCGTAATCTTATTTCGGATTTGAGTCAGGATCGGATCGTTTTGATCGCAACTCATGTTGTATCAGATATCGAATTCATTTCCAAAGAAATTCTTCTGATGAAAAACGGACGGCTGATCGATAAGGCAAGTCCCGAACAATTACAGGCAAAGATTCAGGGAAAAGTGTTTGAAATGAGTGTAGGGCAGCAGGAGCTGGAAGAAGTGAAAGAAAAGTTTGAAATAAGTAATCTGTTCCGAAAAGACGGACAGATTATCGTTCGCGTAGTGACACAGAAGCGTCCGGAAGGGTATGATGAGATCAGGGAAGCCGCTCCGACATTGGAGGACGTTTACTTGTATGAATTTGAGGTGAAGGGAGCTATGCACAATAATGCTGTTAGAAAAATTGCAGGAACATAAAAATTTTACGGCTCATGAAAAAGATGTAGCGGAGTATATTTTAAGTCATTTAGATCAGATTTCGGAACTGTCGGTAGGAGAACTGGCGAAAGCGTCTTACACGAGTAAGGCAACAGTTGTGAGGCTGAGTCAAAAGCTTGGGTTAAATGGTTTTCAAGATTTGAAAATTACTCTTACTGCCGAGATCAATCAAAAAAAGCGGATCGATCAACTGCTTGCAAACGAGCCGGTGACTGCCGAAAGTACATATGACGATATCGTAAAAACACTTCCGGCGCTCTATGATAAAGCGGTGACGAATACAAGACTTTCTTTAGATAAAAACAGTATGAAACGGATCAGTCAAGTATTGCAAAAAGCAGAGTGCATCGATATTTACGGAACAGGGATCAGTTATATACTTGCACAGTCGGCGGCGTTTAAAATCAGTACGCTCGGGTTGGAATGCTCGGCATACGAAAGTATTAATTCTCACTATCTGGCGGCGCGTAAGCACAAGAAAAACATTGCTTTTTTGATCAGTCTGACAGGATCAAATCATACGGTGATCTGTATGGCAAAATATTTAAGGGAGGCGACAGAAACTTATGTGGTCGGAATTGCAGGTCCTTATCATACAGAACTTAAGAAATGGTGTCATGAGATTGTGGAGATTCCGAACAGGGACGCGCTGCTAAGCCTGGATGTGATTACTTCTTTTTCGGGAGCGACTTATATTCTTGATATTTTTTTCGCGCTTCTGTTGTCAAAGCGATATGAAGAACATGCAAGATCCTCTATGGAAATGTTGAATCATTTAAGTCTGCTTTGGGATGAAACGTATCATACAAAAGAGAAAAATGAGTAAATTTGGACCGCTGTTTCAAAAAGCAGCGGTTCTTTTTCATGATTTTTGAAACGCTGAAACAATCCGGCTTGTGCGAATTGTATGAAAGAAAGACATATGTTATTTTCTAACTATCAAAAAACAGTTATAGGAGGAAAAGAAATGGGAAAGTATGAGACGCTGGCAAAAGATATCGTAAAAAATGTCGGCGGAAAAGAAAACGTAACAGGACTTGTTCACTGTATCACAAGACTTCGATTTACGTTAAAGGATGAAAGTATCGCAAAAGACGATGTTCTGAAAAAGATGGACGGGGTTGTGACTGTAATGAAAAGCGGCGGTCAGTATCAGGTTGTGATCGGAAATCATGTGCCGGAAGTATTTGAAGATGTGATGGCGCTGCTCGATTTGAACGAGAATAAAGCGTCTGCGGAAACAAAGAAATCAGGGAAGCTCCTGGATCGTGCCATCGATGTAGTGTCCGGTATTTTTCAGCCTATTTTAGGGATCATGGCTGCCTGCGGAATGCTGAAAGGTCTGAACACATTATTCGTTACACTTGGATTGTATTCTGCCGATTGCGGAGGATATATGATTATCAATGCGGCAGGCGATGCGTTGTTTACCTTTTTGCCGCTGTTCCTTGGATATACAGCAGCTAAGAAATTTCAGTTAAAACCGATGCTCGGTCTTGCAATCGGAGCGGCAATGTGCTATCCGGGTATCCAGTTATCTGCATTGTCGGCAGGAGCAGAGGCTGTAACGACCGTTTTGGAAGGAACGCTGTTCCAATCTCCGGTATATATAGACTTTTTCGGAATTCCGGTCATTTCGGTAGATTATACGGGAACGGTGATCCCGGTCATACTGACTGTATGGTTTGCGTCGAAGTGTGAAAAATTATTTAATCGGTTTGTGCCGGATCTTGTAAAGTTTTTCTTTGTGCCGATGCTGACTTTACTTGTAACTCTTCCGGTTGCAATGATCTTCCTCGGACCGGTCGCAACCTTTGGATCTACGCTGATCTCTGAATTTACGCTTATGATCAGGGAATTTAGTCCGCTTCTTGCAGGCGCGGTCGTAGGATTTACATGGCAGATTTTGGTAATCTTCGGAATGCACTGGGGATTTATTCCGGTTTATATTAATAATGTGCAGACGTTGGGATACGACAATGTTATGATGCCGTTTTTCGCCTGTACATTCGCTACATCGGCAGTAGTGCTTGCGATGTTTTTCAAAACAAAAGATAAAAAGATAAAAGAGATGGCGATTCCGAATTTTATTTCCGGTATTTTCGGTGTAACAGAACCGGCGATCTACGGTATGCTTCTTCCGCTAAAAAAACCGTTTATCATAAGCTGTATTGCAGGAGGAATCGGCGGAGCATTTTACGGACATTTTAATTTCCGTAAATTCATTCTCGGTGGCATGGGAATTTTTGAACTTCCGAATATGATCAATCCTGACGGAACAAACGGAAATATTATCGTAGCATTTATCGGAATTGCAATATCCATGGTTGTCGGTTTTGTTCTCACGATGATCTTTTACCACGATGAGAAGACCGGAAAAACGGGCGAAATTGATATGAAAAAGAATAGAGAGAAAGAAGATAAGATCGGTAAGATTGAGAAGTTTGATAAGAATGAATCGGATAAGATTGACAGGAAAGAAAGGAAAACAGAGAAAATAAGCAGTCCGTTGAAGGGAGAAGTTATAGCGCTTTCAGATGTTCAGGACGAAGCTTTTTCATCGGGAGCGCTTGGACTTGGAGCGGCAGTTGACCCGAAAGAAGGAGTTTTGTATGCACCGGCAGACGGAACAATCTCTGTGTTTTTTCCGACAGGTCATGCAATCGGGATGACAACGGACGACGGAGTGGAATTGCTGATCCATGTCGGAATGGATACGGTACAGTTGGAAGGAAAGGGATTCCGTCCATTCGCCAAAGAAGGAGATCGCGTAACGAAAGGACAGAAGCTTTTAGAATTTGATATGGAACTGATTTGTAAGGAAGGGTACTCTCTTGTCACTCCGGTTCTTATTACAAATACAGATGAATTTTCAGATATTTCAATTACAAGTGAATGTCATATAGATCCGCAATCGATCTTGATGACAGTTACTCGATAGGAAAGGATTGTTGCGTATGAAAGAACAGTTTTTGTGGGGCGGAGCAACAGCGGCAAATCAGTTTGAAGGAAGCTGGGATAAAGATGGAAGAGGGACTGCACTCGTTGATGTGATCCCTCACGGAGAGAATCGTCAGGCTGTCATGGATGGAACGTTCGATTATAGGAAACTTCCGAAGGAATCTTATTTTCCGGGAAGAAAAGCGGTCAACGGTTTTGAAAATTATAAAGAAGACATTGTGCTTTTAAAAGAACTGGGATGTAAATGTTACCGTTTCTCAATTTCATGGTCGAGGATTTTTCCGACCGGAGAGGAATCACAGCCGAATGAGAATGGATTGAATCATTATGAGAATGTGATCGATGAGCTGAATAAGTATGGAATTGAACCGATTATAACAATCTGTCATTTTGATATTCCGCTGGCTCTTATAGAGAAGTATGGTTCATGGAAAAGCCGCGAAGTGATCGATTGTTATCTTCGTTACTGTGAAGCTTTGTTTCACCGTTTCGGGAAAAAAGTCCGGTATTGGATTACATTTAATGAAATTAATATGCTGATGCATCTGCCGTTTATGGGAGCAGGTATTCGTCTGGAAGAAGATGAGAATCCAATGGAAGTAAAATATCAGGCAGCTCATCATGAACTTGTTGCTTCTGCACTGGCTGTGAAAATGGCGCATGAGATATGCCCGGGCTCACAGGTCGGATGTATGCTTGCGGCGGGAGACGTCTATCCGTATAGCTGTGATCCGAAAGACGTATGGGCAAGCGTGGAAAAGAACAGAGAAAATTACTTTTTTACAGACATACAAGTCAGGGGAAATTATCCTTCTTATGCTGAAAAATTATTTGAACGGGAAAATATTCGGCTGAAGATGAAGGAGAATGATCTTGAAATCTTAAAAGAGAATACGGTTGATTTTGTTTCGCTTTCGTATTATAACAGCCGCTGTGTGAGAGCGGACGGAAAAGGCGAAGCCGCAGGGGGAAACGTGTTTGCTTCTGCGAAAAACCCGCATCTTACCAACAGTCAGTGGGGATGGCCGATCGATCCTCTCGGACTGAGGATTACGTTAAACACGCTGTACGACAGATATCAAAAACCATTGTTTATTGTGGAAAACGGACTTGGAGCGAAAGATACGCCGGATGAGAACGGGTTTGTTGATGATGATTATAGAATAGAATATCTTTCTTCCCATGTGAAAGCAATGATGGATGCAGTGGAAAAGGACGGTGTAGATCTGATCGGGTATACTGCATGGGGGTGGATCGATCTGGTCAGTGCAACGACCGGAGAGATGTCGAAAAGATATGGGATGGTTTATGTGGACCTGGACGACTTCGGAAAAGGAACGGGAAAACGGATTCCGAAAAAATCGTTTTATTGGTATAAAAATGTGATAGAGAGCAATGGAGATTGTCTGCGCGATGATGCTTGAAAAATAAGGCCGCACAAGTTATAATGAATACCATCGAGAATAAAAAGTAATAGTTCAGCCTGCGCCATTCGTAAAACCGCACTGCGTGCTTACTGTAGCTGCCGCTACTGTTTTACTCATAAAAAGGCGCTAAGCACATACAGATGTCCGCTTGCAAAAACATGCAGGCATGTTTTCTGCTTCCCGTACATCTGTATGGCTGAACTGTTACAATAAAAAATGTGAGGAGCATAAAAATGGTTGAAAAGACAATGGATAAAATCGTGGCGCTTGCAAAATCAAGAGGATTCGTATATCCGGGATCAGAGATTTACGGCGGTCTGGCGAATACATGGGATTACGGCAATCTCGGTGTAGAACTGAAAAACAATGTAAAAAAAGCATGGTGGAAGAAGTTTGTACAGGAGAACCCATACAATGTCGGTGTCGACTGCGCGATCCTTATGAACCCGCAGACTTGGGTGGCTTCCGGTCATCTCGGAGGTTTCAGCGATCCGCTTATGGATTGTAAAGAATGTCATGAGCGTTTCCGCGCGGATAAATTGATCGAAGATTTCTGCGAAGAAAAAGGAATTGAACTGGAAGGTTCTGTGGACGGATGGTCTCAGGAAGAGATGACGGCATTTATCGAAGAGCATCAGATTCCGTGTCCGACATGCGGAAAACATAATTTTACAGATATCCGTCAGTTCAACCTGATGTTCAAAACATTCCAGGGAGTTACAGAAGATGCGAAGAATACGGTTTATCTCAGACCGGAGACGGCGCAGGGAATTTTCGTAAACTTTAAAAACGTACAGCGTACATCAAGAAAGAAACTTCCGTTTGGTATCGCTCAGATCGGAAAATCTTTCAGAAACGAGATCACACCGGGTAACTTTACATTCCGTACGAGAGAGTTTGAGCAGATGGAGCTTGAGTTCTTCTGCAAACCGGATACAGATTTGGAATGGTTTGATTATTGGAAAAACTTCTGTCTGAACTGGCTGTCTGAACTCGGACTGAAAGAAGACGAAGTACGTTACCGTGACCATGATGCGGAAGAGTTGTCTTTCTACAGTAAAGCGACGACAGACGTAGAGTTCTTGTTCCCGTTTGGATGGGGAGAACTTTGGGGAATCGCAGACCGTACAGACTATGACCTGACACAGCATCAGAATGTATCGGGACAGGATCTTACTTATTTTGACGATGAAGCGAAAGAAAAGTACATTCCGTATGTAATTGAGCCGTCACTTGGCGCAGACCGTATGGTATTGGCGTTCCTTTGCAGTGCATATGACGAAGAGAATATCGGAACAGAAGAGAAACCGGATATGCGTACCGTTCTTCATTTCCATCCGGCGCTTGCTCCGGTTAAGATCGGCGTTCTTCCGCTGTCTAAGAAATTGAATGAAGGCGCGGAGAAAGTATTTGCACAGTTGAGCAAATATTATAACTGCGAGTTTGACGATCGTGGAAATATCGGAAAGAGATATCGCCGTCAGGATGAGATCGGTACTCCGTTCTGTGTAACATATGACTTTGATTCGGAAGAAGACGGAGCTGTTACAGTGCGTGATCGTGATACGATGGAGCAGGAGAGAGTGAAGATCGAAGATTTGAAAGCATACTTCGAGAAAAAATTTGAGTGGTAAGAAGGAAGCAAAGGAACAATGAAACCATCAGAAGAAATCGTCCGTTTTTTTGAGAAAGATCGGTTTGCGGCAGAGACCGGGGCGGTGATAGACGAGATAGACGACCGCTATGCGAGATGCAGTCTGACATTAGAGGCAAAACATAAGAATGCGCTTGGGGCAGTAATGGGAGGCGTTTATTTTACACTTGCCGATTTTGCGTTTGCAGTTGCTTCAAACTGGCAGGGCGATACAATGGTATCATTGAACTCACAGATTGCTTATCTTGGAGCGGCAAAAGGGAATATGTTGATTGCAGAAGCAGTCTGTTTAAAAGACGGCAGGACAACGGCGTATTATGAGATTCGTATCAAGGATGAACTCGGGAATACGGCGGCAGTCGTGAGCACGACAGGTTACAAGCTTACGAAATTGTGAAGAACAGCCGTCGGGTAAAACTTTTTAAAGAATAAAGAGAAAAAATAAAAATTTCCGCGTGGAGAAGATCCATGCGGAAATTTTTGCATTCAGATAAGTTTTGTGCTTTCGAGCTTCTCCGTAAATGCATCATTCAGACGTATGACAGGTTTCCGAAGGAGCAGACCGAGCAATAGTGCGGGGATGAGAAAAAGAGCTAATGTTCCGAGTTCTTTCCAATAAACTGTGCTGTAAAAGCCGGCAATACATTCTCTCATGGCATTCATGCTGTGCGTAAACGGCAGAAGGGGATAGACTTTTTGGAAAAAGTCAGGCGCTACCTCAATAGGGAATGTTCCGCCGCTTCCGGCTACCTGCATAACAAGTAAGACGACGCAGACGGCTTTTCCGATATCGCCGAATGAAACGGTGAGCGCATAAATGATACTTACATACACGATGCTTGTAAACCATCCGGCGAAAAGGAAGTAAACCGGATGTTGACACTGGATGTTTAAATAAAACAAATCGCCCAGACAGATGAGGCTGCTTTGCAAAAGGCCGATCGCTATAAAAAGTAGACTTCTTCCGATATATGTTTCATGAGGTTTCGGATTAAAAACTCCTGTCAAAGCTTTTCCTGAAACATTGACTTTCAGCATGGCGGCAAGCACAACGCCGCCAACCCACATGGCGAGTGTAGAATAAAAAGGAGCCATTGCCGATCCGTAATTTTCGATCGGGTAGACCGGATGCTCGGAAAGACTGACCGGAGACGCAAGAAAGGCGGCGATTGCTTCCGGTTTTTGCGCCAACAAGTCGGTCAACACGGAAAGTCCGTCACGGTTTGGGTTTAAGAGCGCTTCAGACGCGGATGAAAGTTGTTCAGATACATTACTTAGCAAAGTTGAGGAATCTGAAAGCGAAGTATGGATAAGGGCAAGGTCATCGGAAGCGCTGTTTGTAATATCTGTCAAGTCAGAGGCGCCTTCATTTAATTGTGTTAAAAGAGCGGATACAGAAGATCCGGTGCTGCCTAGACTGCCTGCCAAATTTTCCAGTTGATTTTTAACAGTTGCTTCATAGCTGTCTTTCACTTCCGAAGTGGAAGTCAGGCTCTCTTTAATAAGTCCGTCGATTTCTGTTTTTAAAGAATCCGCATTTTGAACGGCGCCGGTAATTTTTATTCCGGCATTATCAAGCTCGGCTTTTAAATTTGTCTGATGCTCGACGGCAGTCGAAATCTGCTTCAGAATCGGATCGATCACAAGACTAAGGTTTGGGTTTGCGTTTTTTATAGCAGTTAAAGAGTCCGCAAGAGATGTATATCCGTCGATGACAGTTTGTATCCTGTTTGAGACTGCATTAAGGAAAGCGGCATCCGCATCTGTACTGTAGGCGTCAAGTGCGGTTTGGATCGTGGAAGAGACGGATGAATAATAAGTTTCTCCGTCAGATAATGCCTGACTGACTGCGTCAGTTGTGCCGGATAAAGCGGAAGAAAGAGAAGCAATCCCGTTTCCTGCATCTGTCAAGGCGCCAAGGCTTGTCTTTGTTCCGTCTCCGGTATGGGAAAAGATAACAGAAGTCGTATCTAGCATCAAAGAAGCGGCGTCTGTCATATCAGAAAATGCCTGTACAGTTCCGGAAGCAGAATCAAGATCGGCAGAGATTTCTGCAAGCGAAGCAGATAAATTTTCTGCAAGAGATGCATCCCCTTTTTCTGCGGAAACGTCAGCAACAAAACGAAATGCGTCCAGAGCTGTTTTGGAAATTGTCTCTGTGAAGGTTTCGTTAATTTCCTGACGGATTGCATCTGCGCCTTTTTCTGTTACTTTTGGGGCGATGGCGTTCTCCTTTTCGTTGATGCAGTAAGTAATTGTCGGATGTGTCGTTTCAGAAGAAAACAGACTCATCATATCTTTGCTGAATGTTTCAGAAATGACAACAGAAGCATAATATTTTCCGGAACGTACACCGTTAGAAGCGTCCTTGGCATCTGTAAATATCCAGTGAAGCTGTGTGTTTTCACGCAGTGAAGAAATAATGTCATTTCCGAGATTGAGCCGGACCGGAAGCAGTTCGCCGTCATATCCTTTATCAAGACTTGCGACGGCTACTTTTAAATTTCCGGTATTTTTGTACGGATCCCAACTTGCGGCAATATTAAACCATGCATAGAGAGAGGGAACGATAGTAATGCCGAAAATAACGATCAGCGCGATTACGTTTTTTCGGATATTGTGGATGTCGTTTCGCGCAATGCGTATGATATTTTTCATAGTCAGTTTTCCTCCATTTTTCTGAATAATTTCAACATTTCTTCAAATGACATACCGGACAGTTCCTGTTGAGCTGCAAGTTCGTTATGTATGTATTCCACTGTGATCAGCCATGTGGCGATTAAAATAATAGATAAGATCCAAAGAATGAGGAATACAATTTTAGATTCAAGGCTGAACATAAGGATCAGGAAAATGAGCGGAATAGTTAAAATCGCAAAAAATCCAAAACGGATCATTTTGTGATAATTTTTTTCAAAACGCTGTGCTTTCTCGGCAGTTTGGATCTGAAGTTCTTCTTGTGATAAAGAAGCTTTTAGTAAAAGAGAAAGCTGTGCGCTGCGTCTGATATTTCTGTCGGGTGTTTCACCAAGCATTAAATCGGTTTCTGCAAGTTTAATGTCAAAAAGCCGGTTCAGACCTGAAAGCAGAGGTCTGATCCCAAGTCCGATCAGTAAGGAAACGGGAACGAAAAGGAGCAGGATGAGCAGATTGTGTATATAAGTGCTTCCGTACATTCCGGCAATACATTCTCTCATTGCGGAAATACCGTAAGTAAAGGGTAGGAACGGATGGACGTTTTGGAAAAACGCGGGTGTCATTTCTACAGGATATGTGCCGGATGATCCGGGAATCTGAAGGATGACGAGGAGAACACATAATGCTTTCCCGATGTGTTTAAATGAGATTGACAGTGCATAAATAATATTGACATACACAAACGAACAGATCACTCCGGTAAAGATAAGAGCGGCTGGATGCGCGCATTCAATCCCTTTTAGAAAAACATCTCCGATACAGACAATGAATCCTTGCACCATTCCGACCGTGATATACAAAAGCCAGCGTCCGAAATAGAGAGAGGCAGAAGAATATCGAAGCATAGAGCTGTCTTTATCTACTTCTAATTTAAAAATCGCGATGAGGACGATGCCGCCGACCCAAATTGCAAGGTTTGTGTAAAAAGGCGTCATTGCCGAGCCGTAATTAGCTATTTTATAAAAACTCTTTGTTTCTATTTTCACAGGTGAGGACATAAATGCCGATACCGATTGCTTGTCGATTCCTTCTAATGAGAGAAGAGTTTCGTAGATGTCAGAACCGGAAAGGGCATTTAAGTCTGTTTGAATCGTACCGAGATGTTCCTGAACATTTGACAGGGCGGTTTTTGTGCCTTCAAGAGCCGTTACAGTATTTGAAAGTCCGGCGCTCATTTGGTCTAACAGGTTGTCGATCTGATCGGCGGAGGAAGGAACTGTTGTTAGAAGACCGTTCATTTCTCCTGTCAAAGAAGAGAAAGCATCTAATGTCTTGTTTAGCTGCGGCAGAACGTTTTTGTCCAAAACAGCGCGGAGGTCGTGCAGACTGCCGATGTTTGCGGATGTAATTGTGTAAAGCTGTTCCCGGGTAGAAGCGGTTGTGTTGATGGCATTTTGTATTCCTGCATTTCCGGCGCTTAAAGAGAGGATCAGTTCCTGATTATTTGTGTTTTGAGCCTGCAGTCCGGCGATGGCAGAATCCAAATCAGATCCGGGAATGAGTGAGGCGAGCTCTCCTAACTCTTTTAAAATATTTCCGTTTAAGACGGCAGTGGAATTGGCAAAATCCAGTGCGTTTCCGATCGATCCGTTTACCGAGCGGGCGGCAGTTTCAAGATCGGTAAGTCCTGCTGATGCGATATTGTGCGCCTGACCGAGCAAAATTTCTCCTTGTGTCAAAGATGAAGATAGGGATGAAGAAAAGTTTCCTGCGGCAGTACGGGTTTCAGAGAGGATGCGGGAAGATTCGCTTAGAGCCGAAGAACCCGACGAGGCGGCGGATTTTAAAGATGAAGCAGTTGATTTTGCGCGTGTGATCAGGGGGGCAGATTTTTCTGCGGCTGCATTGAAGTTTTCGAGAAGTTGTTTGTAGGCGGCAATGTTTGCATCAGCTTTTTCAAGTGTTTTAGTAATATCGGAATTGACAGATCCAAGTGTTGACGACAAGTCTGACGCAGACTGCTTTAATATGCCGGAAACGGATTCAGAAGCAACCGAAGAGAAGGTGCTGTTGATCTGTTCCTGAATTGCGGCTGCGCCTGTGCCTGTGATTTTGGGAGCAATGGCATTGGCTTTTTCATTTATGTAATAGTCAAGTTTCGGCGTCTGTAAGTCGCCGGATAAAATACTGATCAAAGAGCGGCTGAAATCTTCGGGAATAACAATAGAAGCATAATATTTTCCTGATTTTACTCCGTTGAGAGCCTCTTTTTCCGAAGTGAACGTCCATCCGAGCTGTTTGTTTTCTTTTAGATTTTTGACAATTTCTTTTCCAGCATTGATAGAAAGATTTTCGGAAGATGCTTCTTTATCTAAACAGGCAATAGCGACTTTAATCTTAGACGTATTTCCGTATGGGTCTAAATTGGCTGCGATATTAAACCATGCGTATAGAGAAGGCAGCAGGCATACGCCGATCAGAACAAGAATCGCCGCTTTATTGTGTAAAAGGCGGGAGAGGTCACGCTGAAAAATGTGAAATGATTTTTTCATAATATCAGAACTCCTTATATATTAATAGATACAATGTTGATTTTCTTGATAAAGAGTATTATATTAAGGTAGAAATAGATTTACAACCATTAATAGAAGTGTGAAATGTCGGATAAACGACAATATAACGAAATGTGTTGACACATGTGAAGAGATATTATGACGAGGAGAAAGCGATATGGAAAAAAAGACAGACCGCAGGGTGAGAAAAACTAAAAACCAGCTTCGTACGGGACTAGCCCGTCTTATGAAGAAAAAAAATATCGGACAGATTACCGTAAAAGAACTTGTAGATGATGTGGATATTAACCGTTCGACATTTTATCTGCATTATTCGGATATTCCGTCTCTTCTAAAAGAGATAGAAGATGATATGATTGAGGAAATAGAAAGAGCGATTCTGGAGCATCCGATTAAAATCGAGAAAGACACTACATACTTGTTTATAGAAGATTTGTTTCGGGTGTTAAGCGATAACAGAGAGATCGGATGCGCGCTTCTTGGTCCATACGGTGATATTACGTTTATCAGGAGAATTGAAAAATTTTTGGAAGAAAACAGTCGTGATCTTTTGGCGGAACGCTTTCCAGAAAAGTTTGCGGAAATGAAATATTTCTATTCGTTTTGTTTTAACGGATGTCTTGGATTTATTAGAACATGGCTTGAAAACGGGGAAAATATGCCGCCTGAATATGCGGCTCGTCTTACATTTCAAATGGTTGTAAGTTCGCTTGATGCTTTTTATGAAGATGCGAAAGAAAATAAATAAATATTTTGTAAATAATGGTGGAAAAAAAGTGTGTATATATGGTACATTAATATCTGTACAGTTGTAACACTGTACAGTATTAAAATGGTATATAAGGAAGAGAGGAAATTTTATGAAGAGAGAAAAATTCGGCTCCCGCCTTGGATTCATTCTGATTTCGGCAGGGTGTGCGATCGGTCTTGGAAATGTATGGAGGTTTCCTTACATTACCGGGCAGTACGGAGGAGCGGCATTCGTATTGATCTATTTGCTGTTTCTTCTGATACTTGGATTGCCGATCATGGTAATGGAGTTTTCGGTTGGAAGGGCATCAAGAAGCAGCGTTGCGTTATCATTTGACAGATTAGAGCCGCTTGGTACAAAATGGCACTGGTATAAATGGTTCGGCATGGCAGGAAATTATCTGCTTATGATGTTTTACACAACGATCGGCGGATGGCTGCTTTTGTATTTTGTAAAAATGGCAGCGGGAAATTTTAAAGGCTTGGATGCGTCGGGAATCAAAAACGAGTTTGGCGAGCTGATGCAGCAGCCGGGAATTATGATCGTATGTATGATCATTGTTGTGGCAGCCTGCTTTGCGATTTGCAGCATCGGGCTGCAGAAAGGCGTAGAAAAAATCACAAAAGTGATGATGCTTATGCTTCTTGCGCTTATGATCATTCTGGCGGTACGTTCCGTTACTCTTTCAGGGGCAGGCGAAGGACTGGCGTTTTATCTTGTTCCTGACTTTGCCAAAGTAAAAGAAGCGGGACTGATGGAAGTTGTATTTGCGGCAATGGGGCAATCGTTCTTTACATTGAGCCTTGGAATCGGCGCGATCGCGATTTTCGGAAGCTACATAGACCGCTCCAGAAGTCTGACAGGAGAAGCAGTATGCGTAACCGTTCTTGATACATGTGTAGCGCTGCTCTCGGGATTTATTATTTTCCCGGCATGTTTTGCTTTCGGAGTGAACCCGGACAGCGGTCCGAATCTTATTTTTATTACGTTGCCGAATATATTTAATTCTATGGCAGGAGGCAGAATTTGGGGAAGTATCTTTTTCCTCTGTATGCTTTTTGCGGCGGCGTCAACGATTATTGCGGTATTTGAAAATATCATTTCATTTGCGATGGATCTGACCGGATGCTCGAGAGGCAAGGCAGTGGCAGTGAATCTGGTTGTGATTATCCTGCTTTCACTTCCATGTGTGTTTGGATTTAACCTGCTGAGCGGATTCCAGCCGCTCGGAGCGGGAAGCACGATCCTTGATCTGGAAGATTTTATCGTCAGCAATAACCTTCTTCCGCTTGGAAGTCTTGGATACCTTCTGTTCTGTACAAGAAAGAATGGATGGGGATGGGATAACTTTATCGCAGAGGCGAACGCCGGCACCGGAATGAAGTTCCCGAAATCTCTGAAAGGTTATGTATCCTATGGAATTCCGGCGATCATTATCGTAATCTATCTGAAAGGATACTATGATAAATTCGCAGGCCTTGGAACAGGAGCGCTGGTTGGCTGGATGATCGTGGCACTGGTGCTGCTGGGATTTGTATTTTACTGCGCGATGGCGAAGAAGAAAGCGAAATAAGCAGATAGTAGTGGAATCAAATAAACAAAAGAGAATATGAAAAAAGATGCAGACTTGTCTGAAAAATAATCAGATATGCCTGCATCTTTTTATTTTGTAATATTTGCAATTGTTCACTGACACATTATTATTTTATGAATGTTTTACGTTATAATTATAAGAGAATGAAATGATTATGAGTTATGAAATGTTACTTGGTGTAGCTCCAAACTGTTTTCGATATGCACGGGAAAAAGTGCTATATTCAGAGAAACCGCTTTCTAATGCTGCTTTTGTTACCGGTATTCCTTCTGAAATCAGGGTTCGAGCCATGAGAAGCCGCTTATTTACGATATAGTTATGGAGTGTGAAGCCCGTTTCTTCTTTAAATTTTCGCATCAGATGATATTTGCTGATATAATACCTGGAGGCGAGATTGTCTACCGACAGATCTTCTTTCAGATTGTGGTTGATGTATTGCAGAATATCCGCAATCTGTGAATCAAAAGAGTATGATTTTCTGTCGAAAATATATTGCTTTTCCAGAAAAATACGGTTTACATAGATCATAAATTGCAGAAATAATGACTGAGCCAGAAGGTCTTTGGCAAATGCGTCGGATTTTGTGGCAGACTCTAATTCCAGAAGGATTTCTTTCAGCTTTTCCTGAAGAGAAGGGTGCAGACGAATCAGATTATAGCTGCGGTCGTTTGCTTTCTGGAAACATTTCAGAAGTTCCTGCCAGGGAATATCATTCTGAATCCAGAGAATGAAGCGTTCGTAGGGAACGGAAGCATCAATTTCCGGATGGTGGATCGCATGGCGGTCTACGAGCAGGATGTCCCATG
>ERZ773276.994-NODE-994-length-25447-cov-3.697779_pt1 | contig 25447 bp, 19 predicted proteins | sample MGYA00511386_ERZ773276 | MGnify/ENA primary metagenome ERZ773276 (study PRJEB29015, sample SAMEA2737778) | human gut metagenome | biome: human gut; feature: human-associated habitat; material: faeces | place: China | collected 2012 ...
TTAAATGCTATAATATCTGACATATCAGATATATCCAGATACTGTTTATACGCTTTTATTGAATTAATCACACAGCCCGCTATAATAACCAGAATCGCAAGCGCAAACACTCTGACTGCAATAGCTGACAACGCCCCATGTGACTTATTTAATCTTTTTTGTGTCTGTGAAATATAATTATTCCGGTTAATTATTACCAGCTTATTTTTTCTTGTCTTTAAAATAAGTGATTTATTTCTTCCAATACCGCGGATATTTCCAACACCAGATGCCGGATGTCTGAAATTTTCAATAATACAAGCTATCATGCTTATACAAACAGATACTAAAAGCATAATGAATACATATACATATATACTGTTTTTTATGTTAAAGAACTGTATACCTTTAACATAACCAGTTATAGTACATACTATCTTCCCGGTAAATATTGAAAGAAACAGACCTGCTATGGCAGCAAGTGTAACTATGACTATATTTTCCACTAAAGAAAATGCCATTAGCTGTATTCTTTTAGCGCCAAGATTCGTAAGTATACTCCTTACATGCTTCCGCTTTCTGTCATGCATAAGTATCTGATATACAACTGCTGATACACCTATGAGCATAAGAAGAACATACATATAATCATATATATATCCACCTCCCCATGGTTCATAGTCGTATACGCTGCTATTATATATAAGCTCTTTTTGTGACTTTTTCTTTAATCCATCATATATATCATTATAATTCCCATCTATATAACTGTCAGATGAATATATATATGCAGCTTTTCCTATGCGGTTAATATTCTCTCCCTCACCTTGTGTAACAATAATACCCGGTATATAATTTCCACCACACCAGAGGTTCGTATAGTTATTAAGAATTCCCGTAAGCTTGTATGTTTTTTCAATACTTTCTGTTGTCTGATTACTTCCCTTCCGGACTGATATATGAATCTCCTGACCTAACTGTGTTCCCTGATTAAGCTTAAGAAGTGTATCCCACTCTATGGCAGCTTCATCATCGTTTTGCGGCATGCTTCCACTCTGTAATGATATGCTGCCTATCCTTATAAAGTCATCATCCATATAACCAACTTTAATATCTGTCTGGCTATCATTTTCAAACACATAATTATCTACCGTGGCTTTACCTGTCTCGTTCAGGTACGGATGATTCTTTAGTTCTTTATTCTCTTCTAAGTTACTGTCATAAAGCATCACAATCCAGCTGCCAAACTTGTGCTTTGCAGACTGTATCTGATATTCATACATATTAGTCTTAAACAGCATAATCCCTGCAACAAACGAAAACGCAAGAAATACCGAAAGTGCTGTTTTAAATATACTTTTCCATCGTCTTTTTACACTTTTTATACAATAACTGATAAATTCTGTATTCAATCAAACACATTCCTCCATTTCCAGCCAGATACCATGTGCCAGTACTCACCGCTAAACTTCATATTATCTGTCATAGGTTACGTATATACCTTTTTATGCATATTATATCCAGTATAATCATCAACGGCATGAGCATGATACACCACAGCATTTCCCGTATACTCTGCTTCATATACATGTCAAATATTATATCCTTGCTGGCACCTGTATTTCTTAATATCTTTATTCTGTCACTAAACTGAAAAAACCTGTTTTTTAATATAATCAGGCTTACTATCATATATACTAAAAATGCTGTTATGCCTGTAAAGCCATATAGAATATAAGCTTCTATAGTATTGCTCTTTATAAGATCCTTATCATGCGAATAACTGTTATATGCATATCCAGCCTGTCCAAGATAAGAAGCTACAGCATTAGCCGTTCCGTTATATATTGAATCAAGACCATAGGTTATATTGATCTGGTTATACTTCATCGAAAGATTAATCTCCTCAGGTAGTTCATCAAGCATAAGATAGTCTTTTAATATATTATTCTGTGTATCCAGTGCCTTCTTTCCAAGTTCATCCGATGCAAGCATCGTGTACTGCCCGAATTCCGGTATATATTCCTTAAGCTTATCTTTTAACTCATCATCGACGTATATTACCTTTGCAACCTCAGCTGTAGCCGCTGGTACATAATCGGAACTGTAATCATATACTCTAAGTTTTTCATCTGCAATGTTTATATCAAGATATGAATCAACATACTGATAAAACTGTTCTTCGCCTTTATCTGCCCAGTATGTATAAAAATCATCTAAAAACTTTACATTATTTTTTTCAAATAATTCTGTCATCTGTTTTAACTTATCTTGCTTATTATCAGATATTAATGAATGGAAATATTCACTGTTAATTTTATTAAAATCGTCTGTAACTATGCCTTTATCACGCATATAGCTGTATATAGCCATATAATAACTGCTGGCATAATCCTTATCTATACCATAGTTTTCCGGATAGGCTTTATAGCACATAAGACCTATATCAGTTCCCTTTGTTATTGTATCATCATATACACCCTCAGGATTCTTATCTAAAAATATAACCACCTGTCTGCCGTCTTTAAATGCCTGTATGTCAATCTCATCTTTGCCTGTAATATCCGCTAACACATCATATACTCTGCTATCAGCTTCTACATACTCTGTTGCAAACAGATACTTTGGATTAATCTGTTCACTGCTATATGAAGCATTATTGGAATCACTATTCTTAGAATTAATATTCTTATTATCATCAATATCTACATAATACGGAATACCCATCTTGTTGTAATCCATAGTATTCCAGGTCCATACTCTCGCTGTCTCGAAATAGCCATAACTGATATCATCTACACCAGTTATCCCACGCACATACTCAATAGTACTTTCATCAATATCTTTATACATAAGTGCATCTGCATTCTTTATGTTGTATTTAAGATTACGCTTACTAAACGAAATTCCATCATCATCAGATATTCTTGATTTATAAGCATCTGAATACATTTCCCATGACACATTATTAATTGCATTACTATAGCAATCCTTTATGTACTTAAACAAATCCAGAGTTTTCCCTGCCTCATATTCCAACTGCACATCATTCTCTGCATTACATATGATATATTCTGCATTATTATCCTGTTTATAAAATGCAATAACATCTGATTTTTGTGAACTTATCTTATAATCAGCATATGTCCTTACAGAATTCACTATACATATAATCATGATTATCATCATAGCCAGTGAAAATAATCTTATGCATATACTCTGCACTATCCCCTGTCCTAGCATGAAACGTTTATATGTTTCTTTTACATAATTGTTTTTGTCTAATATATATGTATGTCTCGTATGCCTGTCTTTTTTATATAGCCTTTTCAACTTATAACGGCTTGTATATCTATGTAGTCTGTCAGAGCTCTGTCCACATATATTTACAATACTTCCCACAACAACAGCCATGATAAGCATAATCAGAAGACTTATATATATCCCTCTATCTATTGTAAAAAAACTTATTCCTGTTCTTAACTCGACAATAAAGCATATAAGCCTTGCTGCAATTATTGAAAGAATCAGACCTATAACAGATGAGCTTATAACTATAACAGCATTTTCAACACATATAAAAGCTATCATCTGCAGCTTTGTGGCACCCATATTCTTTATTATGCCATATGCATATTTTCTTGTTTTATTATATACAGATAACTGATAAGCTATACCAGCTACTCCAAGTATAACAAGAACAACATACATATACTCGTATATAGAACCTCCACTCCATGGTTCGTAATCATACAGACTGCTGTTATATATTAGTGAACCACTTACTTTTTTATTCAGTCCTTCATATATATCTTTGTAATCTCCTGATATATAATTGCCTGCTGAATATATATATACTGCTGAATTACTTCTTTTTATATTCTGAGCTTCATTTTTAGTAGTTATAATACCTGGAACATTGCTTCCTCCAACCCATATATTAGTGTAGCTTTTAAGTATTCCTGACAGCTTGTATGTCTTTGTTATCCTGTCAGAGCCTGAACTTGCCTTTGGATTATTTACAATTATATTCAGAGTAATATCCTGTCCTATGTCTGTACCCTGATTGAGTAAAAGCAGAGTATTCCATTCAACTGCTATTTCATCATCGTTCTTTGGAAATTCTCCTTTATCAGGTGTTATATTAGAAAGACGGACAAAATCATTATCCATATATCCGATTTTAATATCTGTCTGATTCCAGTTATTATTGTATTGGTAGTTTGATATACTTACTTTTCCTGAATCATTAAGATATGGATGTGACTTAAGCTGTGCATTTTCCCTGCTGTCATTTCCATTCATCATAACAAACCAGTCGCCAAACCGGTGTTTTGCTGACTGTATCTGCCATTCATACATATTATCCCTAAAAAGAAGCACACCTGCTACAAATGTAAATGACAAAAATATAGCCGTTACTGCTTTAAGCACCTGTTTTTTTCGTCTTTTAAGACTTTTTATACAATAATCAAAAAAAGCTGTATTCATGCCATCACCCCTGTTTCATATTATAAATAAATATCAGTACCCGTCCCCTCATCTCACAATACGGGTACTGATTATACAGGCTTCCCTGCTTACAGTTATTATCATATAACAGACTGCTTACATATAACTTACGTTTTATATACTTTAATGATAAGATGTCTGGGGCAAAAGCCCCCGACTTTGATACCTTCGGATTGCTTTCTTAGTTATGCCCAACCTTCCCCTTAAGCTTATATAAAGGAAGAAGGATCCGAAACTCTGCTCCACCATACTTCTCACTGTTAGCTGCCTTTATGCTGCCATGATGTGCTTCTATTATAAGCTTTGACAGATTCAGGCCTATGCCAGCATGAAACTCGTTCTGGCTGCTTTTCCCTTCGAATCTGTCAAATACACCAGCAAGGTGTGCTTTGTCTATACCTTCACCATTATCCGATATCTTTATTATACACACCTCATTGTTACTGCTTATATCTATGTACACGCGTCCGTCTTCTCTGTCACATATGTATTCGTAGCTGTTACTTATAATGTTTATAAATGCTTCTGCTAACCAGCCCTCATCTGCATACATAGCTCTCTTTTCCTCTGTACCATAATCAACTATCACCCTGGATTTATCTGCAACTGCACTTTCTAAACTTTCTTCTACTATATAATCAATAATAACTTTATCTGTGGCAAGTACTACTTTTCCTGACTCAATCCTGCTTATATCAAGCAGCTTTTTTATAAATGTCTTTATCTTAAATGCACTCTTTGTACACTCGGAAATTATTGTAGATGCCATCTGCATATGCTGTTTTGTTTCTGGTACATATTCATCCGGTTCTTTTTTCATTTTTTCCACGTGTTTATCATTATCATCTTCATGTGTATTTTCAGGCTTTATATCATTTAACATATCCTGAAGCATCTCAAGCTTCATAGTCATAACCGAAAGTGGCGTTTTTATCTGATGCGCTATATTCTCTACAAACTCCTGCATTTTTTTATACTGGCATATATTGTATTCATGTTCCTTTTCAAGCTGTTCTTTGAGTGCCTCATTTTCCCTTGCATATGCCTTAAGACTTCCAAGACAGTCTTTTTTTCCTATCCTGTAGCAATGTATAAGTCCATACACCAACAGTACCGCAATAATCATACCTATGATAGTATACATCATTGTCTCACCATTAATGTGTGACAGATATGCATATCCATTTCTGGTATATCCGGCCTGCACCATAGCCTCTTCTCCTGCATAATATGTGTTCTTACTTATATTCATATGCATCATTCTGTCTATGAGATTCGTTGCCGAATTGTTGTCATACAGATAAAGGGCTCCTACAAGAGCCCTTTGCCTGATACTATAATATATGGTTAGAAATGCAGCAATAAGTGCATTGGTAACGGCTGTTCCTATAACGAATAACGTCTGTTTTCTTCTATAATCTCTTATAATATTATCTATATTCTTTCTTGAACTGCCAGACTGAATTTTCTTCTTATTATCCATACCCTATCTCCCCATAACTGTTATGTATTATTCCTTTACGCTATCCAGCGGTAGCCTACATTTCTTATTGTTTCTATATAAGGAACTCTTTCATCCCCAAAGGTGCCAAGCTTGGCTTTAAGACGGCTCATATTAACAGTAAGTGTGTTATATTCTACATAGTTGCCATGTATATCCCACAGTCTGTCAAAAAAAACATCTCGTCTTACAACTCTTCCCTTATTTTCAACAAGTATCTTAAGCATATCCCATTCATTGTTCGAAAGCTTAAGTTCATTACCAGCCCTGTACAGCTTGTATTTATCAAAATATATTGCAAGTTCTCCCTTTTTATATACATCTCCATCATTCATGCCACTTCTTCTTAAGTTGGCACTTATTCTTGATAAAAGTACCGCATTATGAAAAGGCTTCGTTACATAATCATCTCCACCTATATCAAGTCCTTTAACTATGGATTCCTCATCATCGCATGATGTTATAAATATAATTGGAGCATCAAGATTATGTCTGATTTTTTCACATATCTGGAAGCCATCTCCATCAGGGAGCTTTACATCAAGCAGATACATATCATACACTTCTGTATGCTTACTATATTCCTTTACACTCCCTATGAGTGTCACATCATATCCTTTTAAAGTAAGAAGGCTCTTTATAGTTTCTCCTAGCTCTCTGTCATCCTCGACCAACATAATTCTGTACATGTATCCTGCTCACCCCACCCGTGTATATGTATGTTTTCATAGCTTATTCTGTATCGTTATTCCTTAACATACATTGATAATAACATTAACACCTTGCAATCACCTTACAAGACTGCAATATCATTATTATAATACCAAAAGCGGGATTTTACCAATATTATCACTCTTTCGATGGAGTAAATATTTCTTGGCAGTATCAATGAGCAACGTTATTATGCACGTTCTTCGCATAGCTATGCTACCCACGAGGTGTTTTTTAAAGAAGGGGTTTTTGGCAGATATCGTAAAGTATTCTTAAAGGAAAGTGATATAAGCAGACTTGCAGAGGCACTCACCGGTATAAATGATTTCTGTGTTGAATATAAAAAGCTTCCTTCTTATGAAGATTCTAATGTAAGCTTTTCAGACTATATTTCAGAGGATAAAACACAAGGTATATATAATACTATGTTAGATGAAATGAGTCTTTATCTTATAACTCGTTTAATGATGCAGCACTTGCCACAGCAATACTAGGGGAACTTGATAATCCTTTTGAAAAGAATTTTGATATGACAAAGCCTGTTCTTAAACTGAATTATTATGATGATAACAGTAACGGAAGCACTTCCTACTATGTACAGCCAGCAGGCTATGACAGCATGTCTGATTATCCTGGGTATGAAAGTGATAATAATTAGGATTAATTCAACTGCATATAAAAGTGCATATACTATTGTATGAATTCCATTTGTCATAACATTAATAATTAATATGCCACCTAAACAATAAAACAATAAATAACTCAGTTAAACAACAATTCCTCTGTTCTTACCTGTCCATCAACTATATTAAGTATCCGGTCTGCATATTCTGCCATCTGCTTATCATGTGTTACCATAACGATGGTCTGCTTGTACTTGGCTGCTGCAAGTGAAAGCATGGCTGCAACATTCTCTGCACTTTCCGCATCCAGATTACCTGTTGGTTCATCTGCATATACAACTGCCGGATGCATTATAAGTGCTCTTGCAATAGCTGTTCTTTGCTGTTCACCACCTGACATCTGATCCGGAAACTTATTGCGGCAATGCTCTATCTGCAATGATACCAGCAATTCATTAATCTCATCCTCATCTACATCCTGATTATCAAGAATTACCGGAAGTGCTATATTCTCATATGCAGTATATTCTGGTATAAGACTATAATTCTGATAGACATAGCCTATCTTCTCTCTTCTTAGCTTAGATAGCTGTCTGTCATTTAATTCACTTATATCTATGTCATCAATATATACCTTTCCTTCATCCGGTCTGTCCATAGAGCCAAGAATTCTAAGCAATGTTGATTTACCAGAACCACTTTTACCTATAATTGCAGTGAATTCACCCTTTCTTATATTTATGTCGCATTTTTTCAAAGCATGTACATCTACCATACCTGTATGATATGTCTTACATATACCTTCTGCCCTTAATATATCACCCATATAAAGCCCCTTCCAATCGCACCTTTTATTTGCTTTTTATCAGCCTTTTATCTGCCTTTTATTAACTTTCAGCAGACTTTTATTTGTCTTTTCTTTAAGTCACATTTTTTCTTATGATTATTGCCTCTATTAATAACATAACAGGCATAAGAATTATGCAGTATAGATTCTGCCATATACAGTCACGCATCAATATATTAAATACAACTCTTTTATCAGCTCCGCTACGTCTTAGCAACTGCATAACAGGCTTATACTGATTAATTCTATTGTTTAACACCATTATTGAAATCATTATGTATACACTTGCTGCTATAAATGCAGTAAAGCCATATAATATAATTGTTTCAACAGTATCACTCTTCATAGCATCCTTTTCTTCCGAATAGGAATGATATCCCCAGCCCAACTGCTCCATATATGAGTTGACTGCATTAACTGTACCGCTATATAACGAATTAAGGCTGTATCTTAGCTTTATCTGGTTATATGACATATTAAGCGTCAGTTCTTCTGGAAGCTCATCTAACTGAAAATAATCCTTTAACACCTTATTCTGGCTATCCAGTGCATTCTTAAGAAGCTCTGTTGAAGCCAGCATGGTATACTGTCCGAATTCAGGTATATATTCCCTGAGCTTATCTTTTATCTCATCATTTAACTGCACAACTGATATTATGCTTGTAGTTGCTGCCGGAACATAATTCATATTATACGAGCAATCTTTTCTTACCTGCTCATAATATTTATTCTTTATTTCACCAAGCTGCTCCTCTTCGCTTAAATTCATGAATTCTGAATACATATATAAGCCGCTGTTATATAATAAATTATTAATATAAGCTTCTCTTAGTTCATCCATATCTGGTTTAACCAAAAGGCTGTTTATGTAATTAGAAGCTCCCCTCGCATCATACTTGCTATCAGTAATGCTATATGGACTATAACCATTATTCTTTATATATGCAGATAAGGCTTTGTTATAGGTGCTGGCTCTATATCTGGAGTTATCATAGGCAAAGGTTCCATTTATGTTACAATAGTATTTCATAAGATTTATATCTGTTCCCTCAGTTATGGTATCATCATATTCGCCATCCTTATTAACATCAACGAATACAACTGATGCTTCCCCCTTCTTAAAGGCTTCCATATCCAGCTTTTCTTTATCAACATACTCACTTAATATATTGTATATGTCAGCTTCAGCTTCTACATACTCTGCTGCAAAAAGATATTTATCTGGTATATTTACCTGATTAAGCATTTCAACAGAATTAAAATTATATTGTTCAAACCATGCTAAGCCCAGCTTATTATAATCTATATTATCCCAGCTCCACATTCTGCCTGTTTCATAATATCCATAGCTTACATCCTCAACTCCGTCAATATTATTTATGTAATCAATAATATTATTATCTATAGCCTTATACATAATCGTATCTGCTGGTTTGACATTATACATTAATTCATATGAACCGAACCTGTTATAATACCTTCTGCTTTTCCCTGTTACCGGGTCATTATCATAACATCTTTTACCGCTTTTATCGTATATCTCTTTATTGATGTCACGCAAATATTCTGTATTTTGTATGTCGTATTTAAGATTATCTCTTGTCCATATTTTTTTCTTTTCTTCAGATATATAATAATCCTTAGCCCTGTAATCCTTATATCCATAACAAAGTATATAATTCGTACTCTTATCTGTCTTATTAAATGCAATAATATCTGAGCATACATCTATATCCTGATACCGTCTGTATGCCTTTATGGAATTAGCTGCACATCCTATTATAATTACACACATTAACAATGCAAATACTCTTATTGCAATATTAACAGCCGCTCCCTGCGATTTTCTAAGCCTTCTGCTGGTCTGTCCGATATAGTTATTTTTATTAATTAACTTTAATTGAGTTATTTTTACTAATCTCTTTTTTTTCTTTTTTCTTTTATAACCATAATTAACACTATTGCAGGTATTAACTATTCCCTCCGCCAGCATATCTGTAACGAGGGCAATTCCAAGCATTATTAATACATATACATATTTACTTAATATTTCTATGTAAATATAACATCTCCAATATAACAATAACCGGCATAAGTATTACACACCATATTGCTTCTCTTATACATTGATACATATGTATATTTCTGACTATTGTGTTATCAGCCCCATGATTTCTTAAAATATTCATACGGTTATTAAATCTGCTGACTCTGTTATTAAGTACAAGCAGGATTATACTTATATACATAAGTACAGCCGCAACTGCGGTAAATATATACAATACCAGAGCCTCTATTGTGTCTTTCTTTACCTGTTCTTTATCCGCAGAATAGTCATTATATGAAAAGTCAGCCTGTCTAAGATATGCTGCTACTGCATTAGCTGTTCCATTATATACTGAATTCAATCCATATCTTATATTAAGCTGGTTGTACTTCACGGCAAGTGTAATTTCTGGTGGCAGCTCATCAATTCCAATATATTCCTTTAGCACTTCATTCTGTATATTAACAGCCTTCTCTCCAAGCTTATCTGATGCAACCATTGTATACAATCCAAACTCTGGTATATATTCCTTTAGTCTTGACTTTATCTCATCATCAACATGTATAACCTTAGCTGCCTTAGTTACTGCTGCCGGTGCATATCTTACATTATATGTATACTTTCTTTTCCTATCCTTAAACTCTTTCTTCTCCCTTACACTTATTATTCCTTCCTGCCTTAATATGTCACTCTGGCTCTGTATATCATTTTCTTTCATATAGTTATATACAGCTTTATAATAGCTGCTATACACCATATTAAGATTAGATGCGCCATCTTCATATGGATAAGTCTGATAACACATCAGACCAATATTGGTTCCACTTGTGATGGTATCATCATATTCTCCCTCAGGATTCTTATCCAGAAATATAATTGCTTCATCTCCTTCAAGAAATGCAGCATAATTCCAATCATCGCCTGCATAATCCTCTAAGATGTCATATATTCCACTATTTTCCCCCACATATTCAGTTGCAAATAGATACTTGTCCTCTTCATCAGAGTATTTCTTCATAGATAACGATTTATTATTTCCAGCCTTCTCATACCAGGAAACCCCCAGATTATTGTAATCCATATCATCCCACGTCCACATACGTGCTGTTTCATAATACCCATATCTGATATTACTAACACCATTTATACTGCTTATATAATTAATAACACTTTTATCTATCCCTTTATACATACTGGCATCTGCTCTCTTCAGGTTATAATCCAGAAGGTAATTGTTGCACTTCAGATTGGTCATTGTTCCATTCAGATTAGAACTCATATAATCACGATACTGGTCATATGTCATATTATTATATACCAGCGAATATTTAAGCTTTACATTCTTTCTTACCTCATTGATATCTGGTGAATTCAGCACACTTTGGTCCTGCTCATCCCAATATCTCCTGAAATTATATGCAATATTAACCACATATGGAGTATTCTTATCCTGCTTATAGAATGCAAGTGTATCTGTTTTTTCTGAAACTGTCCTATATTTGCCATAAACAGTTATTCCATTAACCACACACGTAATTACTATAACCATAATTGCAAGTGAAAATACTCTTATAGATATATTCTGTATAATTCCCTGGGAACGCATTAATCTGCTGCCTGTCTGACGTATATAATTATGTCTGTTTATTATATGCTTTACATCTGTATTATGTGCAGATCTGCCCGGCTTAGCGCATATATTGGCTGCTTTGCTGCGCTTTGCCACCCGACTGGTTCCCTGACTTACTATACTTACAGCTAAGCAGACTGCTATTGATATAACAAGCATAACAGCCAATCCAATATATACACTTTTATCTATTGTAAAGAAGACTATTCCCGTAATTCCTTCAATAATAAAGGTTACTACCCGCCCTGTTATTATTGAAAAAATCAGACCTGCAAGTGACGAACATATAATTATAACTACACTTTCCATAAAGGCAAAAGATATAAGCTTTAATCTGTCAGCCCCCAGTCCTCTTAATATTTCATACACTCTTTTTCTGCCTGTACTATATACCGATAGCTGATAGGTTATTCCAGCAATTCCTACAAGTACAATAATCATATACATATAATCATATATATTGCCACCACTCCATGGCTCATATTCATACACGCTGCTATTATATATAAGTGAACTGCTTGTCTTTTTTTTCAACCCATCATATATAGCTTCATAATCATTAACGTAATCATCAACTGTATATATGTATATAGCATTATTATTACGCTTAATATCCTTTGCAGCCTGCTCTGTAACTATAACTCCCGGAACGCGGTCTCCCCCAGCCCATGAATTCGTATAGCTTTTCAATATTCCTGCCAGCTTGTAGGTTCTTGTTATATCTTCTGTCTGTCCATTTTCATCTGATATAACAGTCCTGATTACTATATCCTGACCTAAGGATGAACCCTGATTAAGCTCTAACAGCGTATTCCAGTCAACTGCAGCCTCATCATCCTTCTGTGGAAAATGTCCTTCCTCCGTAGATATATTACCAAGCCTGATAAATTCCTCTGTCATATAACCTATACCGGTTTCCGTCATCTCGCCGCCATTATCATATACATTATTAACCTTTACAGCTTTTCCTGACTCCTTAAGATAAGGATGTCCTTTAAGTTCACTATTCTCTTTGCCATCAGAACCACACATCATAACAAACCAGCTTCCAAACCTGTCCTTTACTGACTGAAGCTGCCATTGGTATACATTAGTTCTTATCAGTATCAGCAATGTGACAGCAGCGAATACAATAAATATAGTAAACGAGGTCTTTATTATATTCTTTTTCCTTCGCTTTATACTCTTAAAGCAATAGTCCATATATTCTGTATTCATACACCATCCCCCATTCACTTAATAATATAACTATATAACAATCTGTTTACATATAACTTACGTTTACTGATTATGTTCTACCTTCCCCTTAAGCTTATACAATGGCAGTAATATTCTGAATTCTGCTCCTTTGTACTTTTCACTGTTGGATGCCCTGATGCTTCCATGATGAGCCTCTATTATAAGCTTTGACAGGTTGAGGCCTATGCCGGCATGGAACTCGCTCTGGCTGTTCTTACCTTCGAATCTGTCAAATATGCCTGATATTTTTGTTTTATCTATACCATCCCCATTATCAGCAATCTTTATGATACATACCTCATTATTGCTGCTTATATCTATGTATACACGTCCATTTTCTTTATCACATATACATTCATAGCTATTGCTTATAATATTTATCAAAGCCTCTGCAAGCCAGCCCTCATCAGCATACATAACCCTTTTAACGTCTGTACCATAATCAACTATGACCTTTGACTTATCTGCAACTGCACTTTCAACACTTTCTTCTACTATATAATCAATTACAACTTTTTCTGTTGCAAGTATCACCTTGCCAGATTCTATCCGGCTTATATCAAACAGCTTTTTTATAAATACTTTAATCTTAAATGCACTCTTAGTACATTCAGAGATTATCGTTATTCCGCCTGTGATATTATTATACGGCTGCTGCAGACAGCCTGTAGCTTCAGTATTGCTTCATGGTCATAACCGAAAGAGGTGTCTTTATCTGGTGTGCTATATTCTCAACAAACTCCTGCATCTTCTTATACTGGCATATATTGTACTCATGCTCTTTGTTTAGCTGTTCCTTTAATATTCCATTTTCCCTTACATAGCCTTTAAGACTTCCAAGACAATCCTTTCTTCCTATTCTGTAGCAGTGCACAAGCCCATATATAAGCAACAACAACAGAATAAGCCCTATAACTATATTTATTACATTCTCATAATTAATGTGTATAAGATACATATATCCGTTTCTTGTATAGCCAGCTTCAATCATAGCCTCTAGTCCTGCCTCATAGGTTTTCCTGCTTATATTCATATGCATCATTCTGTCAATCAGATCCATGGCTGAGGCTTTATCATACAAATAAAGGGCTCCTACAAGAGCCCTTTGCCTGATACTATAATATATGGTTAAAAATGCAATGATGAGTGCATTAGTAACAACCATTGAAATAACAAATAATGTCTGGTTTTTTCTATAATTTCTTATAGTTTTATCTATATTCCTGTACTGGCTGCCAAACTGTATGCTTTTATTATTATCCATCTATTATCTCCCCATTAGTATTGTTATGCTATCCAACGATAACCTACATTCCTGATAGTTTCTATATATGGAACTCTTTCTTCCCCGAACGTTCCAAGCTTTGCTTTAAGGCGGCTCATATTGACAGTAAGTGTATTGTATTCCACATAGTTTCCATGTATATCCCACAATCTTTCAAAAAACACATCTCTTCTTACAACTCTCCCCTTATTCTCCACAAGTATCTTTAACATATCCCACTCATTGTTGGATAACTTAAGCTCATTACCTGCCCTGTACAGCTTGTACTTATCAAAATATATTGCTAATTCACCCTTCTTATACACATCCCCGTCATTCATGCTGCTTCGTCTTAGATTAGCGCTTATCCTTGATAGAAGCACCGCATTATGGAATGGCTTCGTTACGTAATCATCACCGCCCATATTTATATGCCTATTTATCCAGCACTATATACATTACAAGCAGGCTTACCACCTGTTTATGATGCTCTTTTATATTACTTTCTTATAATATCATTAACAGCTTGCAATTAACTTACAATTTATTATTTTCTTGTTAAATATTCCTGTTAAACATTCTTGTTAAATACATAATACAAGGAGCAAAATGTATTCTGCCCCTTGCATCCTATTATAATATATATTATGTAATATTCCTACTTTTTTACTTTTTAAATAAATACCATAAATAAATACTTTTTCGCGAAATATGTTTTTATGAAATATGTTTCGTGAAATAAACACGTCATTACATTGTGATTGCTATGACCACTACCATAATCGGTATCATAAGGGCTGTTGATAACGGATTGAGAGCTGCCGCTATATCAGTCGAAACTCCCAGCTTTTCTGAATATATTATGGATACTGCTGCACTTGACGAGAATACTGCCGCCGCCAATATCTGTCTCATAACAAGCGGTGCAGGTAATACACAGAATATCAATATTGCTGATATTATTCCAATTCCATATCTTAATAACAACAGATGAAGCACCTCACCGGCTGTTTCCCTGCTCATATTAAGTTCAAACGATATTCCAATCATCATCATAGCAAGAAATCCATTACCATGTCCACAGAAATCAGCCGCCTGTATAACTATATCCGGTAATCTGTAATTAAGAAAGGATAATACTGTCATAATAAAATACACATCAAAGGGAACAGACGTAAAAAGACTTTTAACTATTTCAAGTACGCCTATGTCCGATTTATTCAATTTTATTTCAGATGTATTCTGTTCCTTATTTTTCTGGCTTATTCTCATTTTCGCAATAGCATATGTCGTGCCTAACGTATAAAATGAATCTCCCACATCAAACATACATAGATATGGAACACCTGCCGGATAGAAATTAGAAAGGAAGGGAATGGCTATGCAGGCCATATTAAAGCCTGAAGCATTTACCGCATATATAGCCTGCATATCTCTTTCCTTATGAGCTGCTGCGAGCTGTCCGGCTATTACCATAACTGTATTCACGCCAAAGCCTATAAGTATAGACACAACATAATATATGTTAACCTGGGCTCCACTAAAACCGCTAATAAGAGATGCCGGTAATGTGACATAAAATATAAGGTTTGACAATACCCTCTTATCTTCCTTATGGAAAAGTCCCATCTTTTTTAATACATATGCAAGAAGCATAGTAAGAAGATATATCGCTGCTGTTGCTATTATTTTAATCATTCACTTCACCTCTTATATGTATGCTATTATGTTAACATCTGTATTGTATGATGTCGGTGTCAAAAGCCCCCGGCTTTGATACCTACGGATTATTCCGTGCTATGCACTCCCATTACGCTTGTTTCCGGAATCATATTACCGCCATCTATAACATTGGCTGTTCCTGTAATGTATTCTGCATTATCACCTGCTAAGAATGCCACCAGACTTCCTATCTGCTCTGGTGTTCCCAGCTTTTTAACTGGTACTGCACCTGCTATCTTATCTATAACACTCTGCGGATTATCCGGATTGGTAGTCTTAGCACTTCTTAATACATTAGGTGTTAATATAAAGCCAGGACATACTGCATTACAGGTTATTCCATATTCTGCGTATTCTGAGGCTATTGCCTTCGTAAAGCCTATCAGAGCTGCCTTTGTTGCTGCATAAGCACTATAACCCCTATCACATTCATATGGTCCTGTAACAGAGGACATATTAACTATTCGTCCATACCTGTTCTTCTTCATATATGGAATAACCGCCTGTGTCATATTCCAGGTTCCCTTGATATTAGTATTAATATGCATATCAAGCTGTTCTTCCCTTGTTTCCTCAAATGCGTTAATTCTGGCAACTCCGGCATTATTAACAAGAATATCTATCCTGCCATAATCCTTAATTATTCTCTCAACTGTATCAATAACAATATATTTACTTGTTATATCACACTTGTAAGCTTTAATTCCTATACTTTCAGAATAACCTGATGAATAAGCTGTACCTGCTGCCTTGGCATATTCTATGAGTCTGTTCTGGGCATCATATATATCATCACTTCTTCCTATGAGTGCTATTCTGATACCCTCCTCGCATAATTTCTTTGCAATTCCGTAGCCTATTCCAGAAGCTGCTCCTGTTATTACAGCCACCTTAGTATTAGTTTCAAGCCACTCTCTTGCAAGGTCTACGGTCACCTTAAGATACTCAGGCTCTACTGTCTTAGCTGTATCACTATCGGCATGTCCAGACAGCCACGCAAGTCTTGTAATTCTTCTTATAAGAACAAACATAGGTATCAGTCTTTTATCTTCATCAGAAAGCCTTCTTACCTTCTCATAGCCTCTTATCCATGCCTCCTCAAGTTCGCAAAGATTCTTGGAATATGTGACAAGCGCACAGCCCATATCATACATATAAAATCCATATCCGCAATCATCAAAATCAATTATCTGGTCATTGCCTTCATAACTGATTACGTTGTAAAAATGCAAGTCTGCATGAATAAGTCCATACCTGTCATTACTTCTCCCATAATGATTAAGCTCTTTTTTGATATTTTCGGTACATTTTTCAAGAATACGGTAATCATGACCTGTGATTCCTTCATAATCCCGCCAGCTCCCCCATATTCCATCGCCATTATCACCAAAAAGGTTATTAATATCCCAGCAGAATCTTTTTATTTTAACTGATTTATCCCTGTTTATTGACTGTATATGAAGTCTTGCTGTAATCTCTCCAAGCTTTTCAAGACCGTCCAGCAAAGCCTCACCCTTAAGCTCTCCAAGTGGACTTCCACATAAAAAGGAGATAACAGAGCAGTATACAGTTTCCCCGCCTGATGTCCGCATTTTTTGAAGAAATCCGCCATCATGTCCACGATATACAACTGGAAGTCTGACCTGTGTATCCTTATGTATTTCATCCATCCATCTTATTTCGCCCTCAAGCTCTTCTATATCGTGATATCCCGGCCTATGTATACGGAACACAACAGGGCTGCTTTTGCTAAACTCAACCTTGTATATAATATTTTCCGAGTACTTTAAAAGACTTACCTGGTAATCCTCTTCAACATCATATAATAATGGCAGATTATTTTTAACATCCTCTAATAATGATTGTGGTGTATCCTTCATAGCTGTTTCCTCGTATTATTCCATACTGCTTATTTTACATATTAGTTTTGTTATGTTTATTTCTATATATTTATTTCTATATTTATTTTTTCATATTTACAGCCTGTGCAAGTCCCTTGTCTATCTTTTCAAACAACTCATCCATAAATGCATCGTCACATAAAAGTCCCAACTTCATCTGGAGTGTATTAGGATGAAGTCTTGAATTATGCGACCATACACCATTATCAAATAATGGCTTGCATATAGTCTTACTTGCATCCTCACATGCAAAGTTTATTCCCATAATAACGCCTCTCTGGGTATATCCGGTAAGGAAACCATCATATTTATCCATAAGGGCATTAACGCGCTCTGTAAGAAGCTTTGTATTCTTATTAATATTATCAACTGTTTCCTTACGAGTAGTTATCTCAAGCACCTTCATCGCTACAACACAACCAAGCTCTGAATTACCACAGGTTGAACCATGCATCCTTCCTATATCAAACATCCAGCTGGCTGCCTTTCTGTTCATAACAGTTGCTGATATAGGATATATGCCTCCTCCAAAGCCTTTAGCCGTTGTGATCATATCCGGAACAAAGCCCTCGTGCTCAAAGCACCACATTTTTCCAGTTCTCATAAGGCCTGTCTGTGTTTCATCTGCTATGTAAAGTGTTCCATACTTCTCACACAGCTTCTTGACTCCTGCAAGATATCCCTTATCAGGAATCGGAAAACCATATGTTGCAAGAAGGGATTCTATAATAACACACGCAACATCCTCTTTTTTAAGCTCTGCCTCCATAGCATCCAGGTCATTAAGTGGAACCTGTACGAATTCTCCCGGAGCTCCCTGACATAAGAATGGATCCTTGAATCTAGCATCACCTGTTGATACAGACAAGCCTGTATGTCCGTGGTAACAGCCTTGAATAGATACAACACGCTTACGTTGTGTGGCATATCTGGCACTCTTTATAGCAAGATCAACTGCCTCTCCACCACAGGTTGAAAAGCACGCATAATCAAGTCCATCAGGACAAAGCTCTGTAAGCTGTTTTGCAAGCATAGCCTTTGTTATACCTGTAAAATGATGATTACCTATATCAAGTTCTGTCATGGCATCTGTAAGTGCGCTTATAATCTCTGGGTTTCTGTGTCCCAGATTATAAGTTCCTCCATTAATATGTATATCAAGAAACTTTCTTCCATCAAGATCCCAGAAGCAATAGCCTTCTCTTTTTCCCATTACAATAGCCATATCACGGTCTATCCATTCCTGTGTTTTTCCTACATTCCAGTGAGCAAGACTCTCCTTTAGTACTTCTTCCTTTGTTATATCTGGATTATTAATAAAACTCATAGCTATATCCTCCTGCGTTTTATACAATATTCAGTTCACTATTAACCTTTCCAAACTTGTTCGGTGTAAGTGAAGTATTTTTTTTAAAATCCTTAATAAAGTGTGCCTGATCGTAATATCCAAGTCTTTCATATATCTCATATGTGAGATTATTCTGAAGATAATATATCGCTTTCTGGATTCTTATGATTCCAGCGTACTTCTTCATGGATACTCCAAGTGATTCCTTAAATACACGGTCAAGGTAGCGCTGGTTATATCCTGTCTGTACAGCTATATCTGATATTGTCACGCACCCTTTTTTATTGTGTATGATACCTGCTATCTGGACGATTATATTTTTTCTTTCTTTAAAGTAATCAGCATATATGAAATGAGAAGTAAATATATCTGCCATGTCTTCAAATGACATATCCTTCCCGAATTGCACTGCTATGTTACTTAATGCTTCCATATCTGACACATTTCTTCTTGTACACACAAGCTCACCAGCATAGCTTTTCATAAAATCAGGCACAACTCCCGGTTCGAATTTGACTCCAAATATTTTTTTACTGCCACCAATGAAGGCAAGGCTTACCTCCGTATGTGTTCCGCATACATATGGCACAAAACGTCCCTTCTCATATACGAACTGCAGATCAAGGCAGGCATCAGGTATGGCATATATTTCCCGGTCCGGATTATCTATCATATATATCTTATTAATATATCCATCCTCCAATATAAGCTCATGATAGCTTACAGCCTTAGATATAAGATATGTTTTAACCTGCATATACACCACCACCTTTTGCAATTCGTACACATCCCCGACATTATTTATTTCATAGATATAACCTTATTATCATCAACAGTTCTGCCACAGGCATCTATCTTAAAATCAGGATACTTTATCTTAATATAGTCCTTTACAAGCTTAACTGCACCTTCAAAGCCAACTCTCTCTGTATTGATAGTAAGGTCGTAGTTAACAGGATTCGTCCAGTAATTACCACCTGTATAATGCTCATAATACTCTGCACGGTATTTATCTGTCTGCGTGATCGATCTTGCTGCTGTAGCCTCATTAACACCCATTCTGTCCATGATTTCTTTAAGTGTAAAGCTTCTTGGAGCTTCTATATACAGACTTATTACGTTTGGTCTGTCCTTTAATATCCAGTCAGCACATTTACCTACAATGACACAGCTTTCTGTATCAGCAAGCTGTTCTATAATCTGTTTCTGGTATTCAAACAGCTTCTCATCTGATACGAACTTTCTGTCTTCAACCTTAGGTGAACGCTGCATAGGCAGTCCTTTAAGAAATGCCGAAAAAACATTCTGGTTTCTCAGCTTTTCATTAACCTCTGCAAACACTTCCTCATCAAGACCACTCATCTGTGATGCCAGCATCAGAATTCTGTTTTCATAACAATGTATTCCAAGATCATCTGCTATCTGTTTTGCTATTCTTTTTCCACAGCTGCCAAAGCCTCTGGCAACTGTAATAACCAAATTATCCATATTAGTCCTCATTTCTGCGCACCTTTTTACGCATAACGGATTAGTACCAGGTGTGCACAGTCGCTAATCCATCATATGAATTTTTTATTCTAAGCACCTTTCTTAACTCCGCTTTCCATATATCTTGTTAAGAATTCCTTTGTTCTTTCATTCTTAGGGTTCGTGAATAAGATGTCAGGACTTTCATCTTCAACAACATATCCGTTATCCATAAATATTGTTCTTGTTGATACATTTTTAGCGAATTCCATCTCATGGGTAACTATAATCATTGTAAGTCCCTCATCTGCAAGCTCCTTCATAACATTAAGAACCTCGCCTACCATCTCAGGATCAAGTGCTGATGTTGGTTCATCAAACAGAAGCACCTCCGGATTCATACATAATCCTCTTGCGATAGCAACTCTCTGCTTCTGTCCACCTGATAACTGTGCCGGATGAGCATTGATATAAGCTGCCATTCCAACCTCTCTTAAGTGCTTTATAGCTCTTAGCTTTGCCTCTTCCTTACTAAGATGTAATATTTTCTGTACTCCGAACATGCAGTTTTTTAATACTGTCATATTGTTAAACAGATTAAATGACTGGAATACCATTCCAACCTGTGATCTGTATTTTGTGAGTGATGACTGTGTGTTTTTAACCTCATCACCATGGAAAAGTATCTTACCGCTTGTAGGTGTTTCAAGATGATTAATACATCTTAAAAGTGTTGACTTACCAGAACCGGAAGAACCGATAATACATACAACCTCACCCTTTGATATTTCAAAATCTATTTTCTTTAAAACCTCATGATCACCGAATGACTTTACAAGGTTTTCTACCTTTATAATTGAATCTGCCATAACCTGCCTCCTGTTCTTAAGTTATACGTTGATATCATATAACCATCTGCTCACACATAATCATTCATTTTCCAGATACTCTGTAGCCAGCTCATAATCACTTCTTCCCTGAAGCTTCTTTTCAATCACTGAGAATACTCTGTTGAATACGAAACAGAGAATAAAGTAAATAATTGAAATAACTATATATGATTCAAAGTACTTATAATAAGCACCACCTGCTGTCTTTGCCATAAGGAAAAGCTCTGATACACCTATAACATTAAGTACTGATGTCATCTTTAAGTTGTTAACAAATGTGTTACACATTTCAGGTATTACATTTTTTAAAGCCTGTGGAACTATTATGTATAACATAGCTTTAAAATGTGACATACCCATGGCAAGAGCGCCTTCCTCCTGGCCTGCATCTACTGACTTGATACCTGCTCTTACTGTTTCACCCATATAAGCTCCTGTATTAAGTGTTGTTACAAGAATACCTGCTATGATTGATGTAATCATAATGTCATTCTGTCTTAATCCATAGTAGATAACCATGCCCTGGACAATCATTGGTGTATCCCTGAATATTTCAACATATACAACTACTATTGCCTTTAATATATGAAGCAGGATTTTCTTTACTATGTTATCCTCTTTATGAATCTTTACTGTATTGATTATGCCTACGGCAAAACCAAGTATAAAGCCTAACAAAGTTCCTATAAGTGCTACATAAAGTGTTACCCACGTAGCTTTAAGAAATAATGTTGAATATTTATTAAAAATGAACCAGGCCCATTCAAACAAAGAGCCCTCGGCTCCTGGCGTATTCGCTGCCAGTGCAATCATTGTATTCATATACATATAGCAAAACCTCCTTTATAGTGCACATATATGCTGACATGCACTTTTAAGATTAGTATTTATCCCAAAACCATTTTATTTATTATTACCCAGTATTATTTTTATTAAGTTAAAATAAAATGCCGCAGTTTTCCCTTAAAGACCCAACATCTTTGTCAGGGAAAACTACGGCTTATATGTTATAATTACAAGTTATAATGCAATTATTTTATATGTTGTCAAAACATTTATTAAACCACTACTTATTTACAAGTTTATTTTATTTATTCTAGTTAGATGCTGGCTGTAACTTTACCATTTCATCCATAAGCTTATCGAATTCAGCCTTATCATTCCAGCCAAGCTTATCAAGTGCACCCTGAACTGTATCTCTCATAGGGTCTCCTTCACGGAATACTATACAGCAGTCATTAGAAGCACCCTCTGGTTCTGTGAAGTCAAGGTTAAGCATCTTTAAGTTATTCATAGTAGCAAGTGCTGAAACAGATGTTGTGTAATCAAGAATAACCATATCAGCTGTCTTGTTCTGTACTGCAAGGAAACACTCTGAAGATGTTTCATAATCTGTTGCTATAACGCCTCCTGGAACCTCATCCTTATATGGAACATAGTTAGTAGCAATCTGTGTTGTAACCTTAGCTCCCTTTCCCGCAAAGTCTGATAACTTAGTAAAGTTTGCAAACTGGCTGTCTGATCTTACAACACCAACAATCTGTCTCTTATAATATGGTGAAGAGAAATCATATGTTTCATCTCTTTCAGCGCTGTAACATACACCTGTCATAACAGCATCATATGAACCATCCTGAAGTCCCATAAGGATTGAACTCCATTCAATCTTGTATACTTCAAGTTCGTATCCAAGCTCATCTGCAATTCTCTGGGCAAGTTCTACTTCGTATCCATATGCATATCCATCTGCATTCTTAATCTTAACTGCTTTCTTGCCGTTACAAACATCAGGTGATTCCTGTGTCCAGTTATATGGTGCATACGCACATTCAAATGCTACCTTTAATACCTTTTTGTCTGAATCTGCACTCTTGCTGCCACAACCTGTAAGTCCAAGTGTGAGTGACATGGTAAGTGTCATAACAAGTAACAACGATAAAAACTTCTTCTTCATAATACTCTCTCCTTTCAGCTTATCCCTTTAGTTCCTGTTTCTTTTTCTGTATCTATTTTTCATATAAGTTTTGCTGTCTTATGTCTATTTATTATTTTACGCAACCCCTATATCCGTTTTCTTCGACTTTTATAGAAAGAACTCTTGTAAAAAATACATACAGAAAAGGCGCCAGATTCCTTGAATCTGACGCCTTTGTCAACTTGTTGTTCTGTTGATGTAAATTAAAATAGCAGATAATCTGTTATATGAATTGTAAAAATTTCACCTTTTATATCCAGTTGTTTAAAAATCCACTTTTTCCCCATAGAATATACAATCAAGGAATTTTTTCATATCATCCTCTGATACCTTTATCGGATTAACTACTGTTGAGCCCTGCATAGAGAATTCAAGCAGCTTATCAAAGTCCTTCTTAAATTCTTCTTCACTAACTCCGGCATCTATCATCCTTGCTGGTATTCCTACAGCCTTAGATGTTTCTTTAACCTTTTCAATAATATCACAACCGATTATTTTTGAAAGCTTCTCATACTTCTTAGCCACCTCTGGATCCTTTTTGTTATAATCCATAGAATAAGGCAGTATAACTGCATTAGCAAGACCGTGTGCTACGTTATACATACCTCCAAAGGCATGTGATACGCCATGTACCATGCCTAGTCCGCTATTAGCAAATGCCATGCCAGCCATGCATTGGAAATTATGCACCTTCTCCCTTGCCTCTAATGTTCCTTCATTAACTGATACAGGCAGCCATTCTATGATCCCCTCTATAGCCTCTTTAGCCATGGCATCTGTGAAGTCATTGCCATTCTTGTTAATATATGCTTCAAGAGCGTGTGTAAGTGCATCCATTCCTGTTTCTGCCGCTATATGTGCAGGAAGCGTTGCTGGCAGTGATGGATCAAGAATGGCTACATCTGGAAAGATATTAACGGATCTGATAGCCCTTTTAAACTTCTCATCCTCAAATGTTATTACGCTGACCTTTGTAACCTCAGATGCTGTTCCTGATGTAGATGGAACTGCAACGAATTTCGTCTTGAATTCAAGTTCATCAAGATTAGTACTAAAGACGTTATCAAAATTCACCTCTGGATGTTCATAGAATATAAGCATAACCTTTGCAGCATCTATAGATGAACCACCACCTACGGCTAACAGACAGTCCGGCTGTTCTTTTCTTACGAACTCAAGTCCATCAAGAACCATATGTGTTGTCGGATTCTTTCCGATTCCACTATATATTGCCACATCTGCTCCCGCCTGATTCAGTATATTAGTCACCTTATCCAGAACGCCTGTCTTTTTCATAGACTGTCCACCAGTTATTATAACTGCTTTTTTGCACTTTAATGTTTTAAGATATTCAAGTGCATTTTCTCCTGTTACAAGAGCATCCTTTGTAAATATTATTGTTTTCATCTCTGTGTTATACCTCCCACTTTTTATTTTCCATAAAATAATGATGCTTTATTAAGCATAACATAAGTTTTATATGAAATTATATTATAGCAAAGGCGCCACCTACCATATGGTAAATGACGCCTTTGTCCTTATATGTGTGTACTATAGCACTGTATATTAAAAAGTGCAAGCATTTTATGTGCTTATTTCTACAACTCACGGACAGAAATGGTAATCTTTCCATACAATAATTACAATAGCTCCATTAGATAAATAGACTGTACGCTGAACAAAATTATTATGAAAACTTATATCCCACACCCCACACAGTTTTAACATACTGAGGATTCTTTATATCCGGTTCTATCTTTGACCTGAGATTCCTTATATGTACCATAACTA
>ERZ773276.998-NODE-998-length-25330-cov-49.695509_pt1 | contig 25330 bp, 22 predicted proteins | sample MGYA00511386_ERZ773276 | MGnify/ENA primary metagenome ERZ773276 (study PRJEB29015, sample SAMEA2737778) | human gut metagenome | biome: human gut; feature: human-associated habitat; material: faeces | place: China | collected 2012 ...
TTGGCAAATACAACTTGCCGATACGTAAGTTGCTGGAGAACGTGTACCTGCATTTTCCGGGTGATCGCGAGAGCAAGGACTTCCTTGCGATGACCGTCTACCTGAAACGGGTGTGGTTCTCCAACGGCATCTATCATCACTATGGCTGCGAGAAGTTCCAGCCCGAATTTTCAGAATCATGGCTGCGCAAGGCCGTCGACGACACTCCCTTTGAATCTCTGCCCGGCAACTACCGCTCCAAGCAGGAGATGATGGACGTGCTCTGCCCTGTCATCTTTGATCCTAATGTGCTGCCCAAGCGTGTCAACCAGGCCGACGGCGAGGATCTCGTGAAGACATCGGCCTGCAACTATTATGAGGGTGTGACGCAGCAGGAGGCTGAGAAATACTACGAGCAACTGCGCCAACAGGCAGGTGGCAACGAGCAACCCTCGTTCGGACTGAATTCCAAACTGGTCAAGAAAGGAGAGAAACTTGTAGAAGAGCGCTATACGGCGGACGGGCTCTATGGCGAGGCCATCCGCAAGATCGTCTGTTGGTTGGACAAAGCACGTGAGGTGGCGGAAAACGAGCAGCAGCGGCGCGTCATTGCTTTGCTGACAGACTACTATCGCACGGGCGACCTCAAGCTGTTTGACAAGTATTCCATCGAGTGGCTACGTGAAAACGAAGGTGATGTTGACTTTATCAATGGATTTATCGAGGTGTATGGTGACCCGCTCGGACTGAAAGGATCGTGGGAGGGTATCGTGGAATACAAAGATAAGGTGGCCACAGAAAGAACACGCAAGATAGCAGGCAACGCTCAGTGGTTTGAGGACCATTCGCCCGTGGATCCACGTTTCCGAAAGGCTAAGGTCAAGGGCGTCTCGGCGAAAGTGATCTGCGCCGCCATGCTCGGCGGTGATGAATATCCGTCTTCGGCGATTGGCATCAACCTGCCCAATGCAGACTGGATACGTGCGAGATATGGCTCAAAGAGCGTGACAATCGGCAATCTCACGGAGGCTTACAACCAAGCTGCCAAAGGTTCGGGAATGAATGAGGAGTTTGTCATCGATGAGGAGACACGTGCGTTGATCCGCAAATATGGCGATCTCTGTGATGATCTCCATACCGATCTGCATGAGTGTCTGGGTCATGGCAGTGGTCAGCTCCTGCCCGGTACGTCGCCCGACGCGCTCAAAGCCTATGGCAGCACGATAGAGGAGGCGCGTGCCGACCTCTTCGGACTCTATTATCTGGCCGATGACAAGCTCGTGGAACTCGGGCTCACGCCCGACAAGGAGGCTTACAAGAGTCAGTACTATCACTATATGATGAACGGTCTGATGACGCAGTTGGTGCGCATCAAGCCCGGACATGTCATTGAGGAAGCACACATGCGCAACCGTGCGCTCATCGCCCGATGGTGCTATGCCCACGGCAATGGCACCGTGGAAATGGTGAAGCGCGACGGCAAGACCTATGTGCGCATCAACGACTACCAGCGGCTGCGTCAGCTCTTCGCCGAACTCTTGGCCGAGATCCAGCGCGTGAAGAGTGAGGGAGACTATGAGACAGCCCGACAGCTCGTGGAGGAATATGGCATCAAGATCGACGCGGACCTGCATCGTGAAGTGCTGGAACGTTATCGTCAACTCAACATTGCGCCCTATAAAGGCTTCCTCAATCCCAAGATGATCGCCGTGTCCGATGACCATGGTGAGATCACGGACATCCGTCTCGACTACTCCGAGAGCTATGAAGAGCAGATGCTTCGCTACTCCAAGGAGTATGCTACGCTATAACAGCACAATTTGATAATGTAATGACAACAGAAGAAGTACAACAGAAGATAAAGGAACTCAAGCGCAGCTTCCGCTTGGTGATGAACGGTCCGGCGTCGCAGTCGATGCGTGAGAAAGGTCTTGACTATCGTCTCAACTGGGGCGTCCCCGTCATCCAGCTCAAACAGATGGCAAAGGAACTCGGCAAGGATTATGATCTTGCCATCGCCTTGTGGAAGGAAGACATCCGGGAATGTAAGATCTTGGCAACCCTCGTCATGCCGGCGGAAAAGATGCCGCAGGAGGTAGCGGAAATCTGGATGGAGCAGACCCACACGCAGGAGATGGCCGAGATGCAGGCGCTCAATGTCTATCAGCATGTGAGCTATGCACCGATGATCGCCTATCAGTGGATCGCACGCCCCGAAGATGTCTACCAGATCTGCGGTTACGACATCCTCGGCCGACTGTTTATGAATGGTCAGGAACCCAACGAGCGCGGTATCAACGAGTTTCTCGATCAGGCAGCGACGGCTTTGCAGGCTCCGTCACTCGGCGTCCGCCACGCTGCCCTCAACGCTGTGTTGCGCTTTGCCGACCTCGGTGTGGTCTATGAGCGCATGGCTCACAATGCACTGAAAAAGATTGGTATCGACATATAAAAACTCTTTGTTGAGGCCTCGGAACCTCAGCGATTGTATGCAAGGATAATTACTTTATACACATAAATACAAATAAACATTCAGATCAGAGAGATGAAAAAAATGAGTCTTCTCGTAACCGGCGCGGCATGTTTGCTGGCTACCAGTTGTGGCACAGTGGGCGCAGGTAGCGCATCGTCCAATACGGGCACTGATGTGCTCAACGGTGTCATTGGCGTATTGAACAATGCCAACACCATTGGTGACGTGATCAGCAGCGTCATCGGTTCCAATAAGTTGACCAAATCGCAGCTCTATGGCACATGGAAATACAATGGTCCGGGTTGTGCCTTCACGTCCAACAGTGCATTGGCAAAGGCTGGCGGTGAGGTAGTTGCCTCGCAGATCAAGTCTAAACTCAAAGAAGACTACAGCAAAGTGGGCTTCACTGCGAAGAACACACAGATCACCTTTAACAAGGACAACACCTTTACGGCATACGTCGATGGCAAGAAGTTCAGTGGCAACTACACCTACGATGAGTCGACCAATGCCTTGAAGCTGACCGGTCTGCTGCTCTCGCTCAATGGCTACGCTACGCGCAACAGCCAAGGAGTGGCGATTCTTTTCGAGTCAAAAAAACTCTTGACACTTATTCAAACCATGTCTGCTATGAGCGGCAACGCTACGCTGAGCTCCATCGGCGAGATCAGCAAGAACTATAACGGTGTGAGACTGGGATTTGATATGGCCAAGTAATTGGTTCCAAATACAATAGATGATGGTGGAAGAGTGGACTTCGGGTCGCTTCTTCCACCATTTTTCGTTTCAGCAGAGTGGTTTTCTGTCAGTCATTATTCAACACCTTATCCCTTTGTCTTCCATTGCTCAAGTACTCAGACTTGCCTTGTTGAGTTCCCATAAATATCTTGAGCTTTGAAAAAGTTTCTTAAATATAGCGTGCTATATTTCCAATTTAATATTATTTATTACCCTTGATTCTCTGCTCTTGAGAGAAAATTGTACTTTTGCCATAAAAATGAACAGCATTAAAGCTTTAGAATATGGCAGAATCAGTTGACATTAGAGAATTGAACATAAAAATTGAGCAGAACAGTGCTTTCGTCACGAACTTAGTGACAGGAATGAATCAGGTCATCGTCGGTCAGAAGCATTTGATCGATGCGCTGCTCATTTCGTTGCTCAGCGACGGCCACATCCTGCTGGAGGGCGTACCTGGCTTGGCAAAGACCCTCGCCATCAAGACACTCTCGCAGCTCGTGGATGCTGACTTCAGCCGGATACAGTTTACTCCCGATTTGCTGCCTGCCGACGTGGTAGGTACAATGATCTATTCCCAGAAAGACGAGAACTTTCAGGTCAAGAAAGGTCCGGTCTTCGCCAACTTCGTGCTGGCTGATGAGATCAACCGTGCTCCGGCCAAGGTGCAGAGCGCTTTGCTCGAGGCAATGCAGGAGCATCAGGTGACCATCGGCGAGAAGACTTTCACCCTGCCCAACCCGTTCCTCGTCATGGCTACTCAGAACCCTATCGAGCAGGAAGGTACCTATCAGTTGCCTGAGGCACAGGTCGACCGTTTCATGCTCAAGGTGATCATCGACTATCCGACTCTGGAAGAGGAAAAAGCCATCATCCGCGAGAACCTGCAAGGAAAGATGCCTGAGGTGCATCCCGTGACGACGGCAGAGGAGATCATCCGTGCCCGCGAGGTGGTGAACATGGTTTATATCGACGAGAAAATCGAGCAGTATATTGCCGACATCGTCTTCGCAACCCGCTATCCCGAGCGCTATGGCATGCCAGAATTGAAGGACTTGATCACCTTCGGCGGCAGTCCGCGTGCAAGTATCAACCTCGCCAAGGCTGCCCGCGCCTATGCTTTCATCAAGCATCGCGGCTATGTGGTGCCCGAAGACGTGCGTGCCGTGGCTCACGACGTGCTGCGTCACCGCATCGGACTCAGCTATGAGGCTGAGGCTGCCAACGTTTCCAGCGAGGAGATTGTCAGCAAGATTGTCAATAAGATCGAGGTGCCTTGATCAAGAAGCTTAAAGAAGGAGTCATCGTGGACACTAACGAGATACTACAAAAGGTCAGAAAGATAGAGATCAAAGCCCGAGGATTGAGTCAGAACATCTTCGCGGGCCAGTACCACTCTGCCTTTAAAGGCAAGGGTATGGCTTTCTCCGAGGTGCGTGAATATCAGTTCGGGGACGATGTCCGGGATATTGACTGGAACGTCACCGCCCGCTTCCACCATCCTTATGTCAAGGTCTTTGAGGAGGAGCGTGAGCTCACGGTGATGTTGCTCATCGATGTGTCGGGATCGCTGGACTTCGGTACGACACAGCAGATGAAGCGTCAGCTGGCCACAGAGATCGCCGCTACGATCGCCTTCTCGGCCATTGAGAACAACGACAAGATCGGTGTCATCTTCTTCTCCGACCGCATCGAGAAGTATATTCCGCCAAAGAATGGACGTAAGCACATCCTTTACATCATCCGCGAGATGCTTGACTTCCATCCACAGAGCACGCGCACGGACATCGGTATGGCTACGGCCTATCTCACCCGCGTGATGAAACGCCACTGCACTTCTTTCATTATCAGTGACTTCTACGACCGCAAGGACTTCACCAAAGAGATGGAGATTGCCAACCGCAAACACGATGTGGTGGCCATACAAGTCTATGATCCGCGTGCCAAACAGTTGCCCGACGTGGGACTGCTCAAGGTGTTGGACGCCGAGACGGGTCATGAGATGTATATCGATACATCGAGCAGAAAACTCCGGCAGGCTCATACGCGATACTGGATTGAACGGGAAGACAAGCTCAACACGGTGTTTGCCAAGAGCCGCATCGACTGGACGGCAATCGCCACAAACGAAGATTTCACGAAAGCACTGATGCTGCTGTTCAAGCGCAGAGCATAATACCGATCGCATCTGTATAAAGATCAGGTCATACTGAAGAAAAAATCAATGGTGGCTGAGCGGGAGATCAGATCGTGCAAAAGGAAAGATCTATGGTGTTTGGGAGGAAAACCAGATCATAGTGAAGGAAAGACAAAAGGTATTTGAGAAAAGATTTGAAGAGTAGAGAATAGAGGTTATGACCAAAAAGATATGGCAATATGTTTTGACGTGCATGATGCTGTTGCTGTCACTCAACGCAGCGTCACAGGTCACCGTAGAGCAAAATGTGGACTCGGTGGGGATTCTCATCGGTGAACAGGCTCATTTGCAGCTTACCGTCACAATGCCCGCTGGCTCTACCATACAATGGCCCGCGTTGAAGGAACGCCAGATGGTGGTTCCGGGCGTGGAAGTCGTGAAGGTCGCCGACGCTGATACATTGTCGTCAAGTGGCAAGGAACTTAAGGTCTGCAAAGTCTACACGATCACCTCGTTTGACGAACATCTCTATTCCATTCCTCCTTTACCAGTCAAGGTCAACGGAAAAAACTATCAAGGCGGCGTCGCTGCCCTGAAGGTGATCACAGTGAATGTCGACACACTCCATCCCAACCAGTTCTTTCCGCCTAAGGACGTTCAGGACAATCCTTTCTCATGGGCTGAGTGGAGGCCTTATTTCTGGTTGTCGATATTGATGTTGCTGATCGTGCACGTCATGGGGTATCTCTACATCCGTCTGCGTAGCAACAAACCAGTGATCACACGTATTCGCATCGTGAAACACGTGCCCGCACATCAGCGTGCCCTGAATGCCATCAACAAAATCAAGGAAGAACGGCTCACTGCCAGTGAGGATCAGAAGACCTATTACACGCAGCTCACCGATACGCTGAGGAAATATATCCAGGAACGCTTTGGCTTCAATGCCTTGGAGATGACTTCCGGCGAGATCATCGAAAGGCTCAATGACTCGGGTGACAAGAAGATGATTGACGAGCTCCGCGAGCTGTTCACAACAGCAGACCTCGTGAAGTTTGCCAAATATTCTACGCTTATCAACGAAAACGACCTCAACTTGGTGAATGCGATCAACTTCATCGACGAGACCAAGCAGGAGAACCAACCCACAGAGGAACGTATCGTGCCGCAGCTCACTGAGGGTGACAAGCGCACGCGACAGAACCGCATCACCATCAAGTCGCTGCTCTGGGCCTTGGGTATCATTGCTGCAGTCTGCCTGGTATATGTATGTTATCACGTATGGCTGCTGCTTGGATGAGCGATAATTAAAGATTGACGATCATGGAATTTGCTGATAAACAATATTTCTTACTGCTGTTGCTGCTCATCCCTTACGTCTTGTGGTATTTCCTTTACCGCAAGCGAGATGAGCCGACACTGCGTATGGGCGACACCTACGCCTATGAGAATGCGCCGAAGAGCTGGCGAGTGCGCCTCGTCAACGCCCCGATGCTCCTGCGTTGTGTGGTGTTTACGCTCATCGTCTTCATCTTGGCGCGGCCTCAGACCCATAACTCATGGGGACACAAACAGGTAGAGGGTATCGACATCATGCTGGCCATGGACGTGTCTACTTCCATGCTGGCGGAGGACTTAAAGCCAAATCGCATTGAGGCCGCCAAGGATGTGGCCGCCGAGTTCATCTCCGGCAGACCCAACGACAATATTGGTCTGACGATCTTCGCCGGCGAGGCGTTCACACAGTGCCCGATGACCACCGATCATGCGTCGCTGCTCAATCTGTTGCAAAGCGTGCGCACAGACATCGCTGCCCGTGGACTCATCCAGGACGGAACGGCATTGGGCATGGGACTGGCCAACGCCGTGTCACGACTGAAAGACTCTAAAGCCAAGAGCAAAGTGGTGATCTTGCTGACTGACGGTAGTAACAACATGGGCGACATCTCACCACTGACTGCTGCTCAGATCGCCAAGTCGTTGGGCATCAGAGTATATACCATTGGCGTGGGAACGAACAAGGTGGCTCCCTATCCCGTGCAGGTGGCAGGTACCGTGCAGTATGTCAACATGCCGGTGGAGATTGACACGAAGACACTCAGCGACATCTCGGCGATCACAGACGGCAATTTCTATCGTGCCACCAACAACCGGCAGCTGAAGCAGATCTATCACGACATCGACCAACTCGAGAAGACGAAGATGAACGTCAAGAAGTATTCGCGCTACTACGAGGCTTACCAGCCCTTCGCCATCGCCGCGGTCTTCTTCCTCCTGTTGGAGATCCTGCTGCGCAACACGGTTTTGCGGCGACTGCCTTAAAAGGTAACCTGCTGACGCCCCTATATATAATAAGGTGTAGGCAAGCTATGTTCATAGTGCATCGAACCTATGTTCATGACGCATCGAAGCTATGTTCATGACGCATCGAGGCTATCTTCATGGTGCATCGAAGCTATATTCATGACGCATCGAAGCTATATTCATGGCGTTGGGAGCCTATCTTGCAGATGTGGTAAACTGAAAAGAAGAGAATCCAAAGGCTTAGGCCGAAGGAAAAAAGATAAACGAAAAGACAATGAGATTTGAAGATCCGACATACTTATGGCTACTCTGCCTGCTGCCTTTGCTGTTTCTGCTGAGGGTAGCAAGCCATTTCAAGCAGAGGAAACGGCTTCGCCGGTTGGGTGATCCTCAGCTGTTGCGGCAGCTCATGCCCGACGTTTCCAGGGCAAGACGTGCGGTGAAGTTCTGGTTGATGATGGGTGCTTTGGCCATGCTGATCCTTGTTTTGGCACGTCCGCAAATGGGAACGCATGTGTCACACGACAAGCGTCAGGGCATCGAAGCCATCATCTGTATGGACATCTCCAATTCCATGCTCGCCGAGGATGTCGTGCCGAGCCGACTGGAAAAGAGCAAGATGCTCGTCGAAAACATGATCGACCACTTCACCAACGATAAGGTGGGTCTGGTAGTCTTTGCCGGTGATGCTTTCGTACAGCTGCCGATTACCGCTGACTATGTCTCTGCCAAGATGTTCCTGCAGGACATCAATCCTTCGCTCATTGCCACGCAAGGGACAGATATCGGTCATGCCATACAGTTGGCGATGCACAGTTTCACGCAGGCCAACAATATCGGACGCGCCATCATCGTCATCACCGATGGTGAAGACCACGAAGGTGGTGCTGAAGAAGCGGCTGCCGAAGCCAAGAAAAAAGGCATCAACGTGTTTATCCTTGGCGTCGGTGATCCTCATGGCGCACCGATCCCTACCGGCGACGGCTACATGAAGGATGCGTCAGGACAGACAGTAATGAGTGCGCTCAACGAGCAGATGTGCCGCAAAATAGCACAAGCGGGCAGTGGCATGTACATACATGTCAACAACACGGCGGACGCTCAGAACGAGTTGAACAACGATTTGGTCAAACTGCAGCAAGGAACTACTGATGCTGTGGTTTATAGTGATTACAACGAGCAGTTCCAGGCTTTCGCCATCATTGCTCTGATCCTTCTCGTTGTGGATGTCTGTCTGATGGAGACACGGAATCCATTGCTGAAGAAGGTAACGATCTTTAAGAATAAAGGAAAGAGATAATGGACATACGTAAGTATATTCTTTTGATCCTGCTGGCTCTTGCCGGTGTCATGCAGATGCAGGCGCAGGCTGACCGGCAGTTCATCCGGAACGGTAATAAGCTCTACCGCCAACATAACTATGCCAAAGCTGAAACGGAATACCGCAAGGCCTTGAGCAAGAATGCACGTAACACGCAGGCTATGTATAATCTCGGTTGTGCACTGATGATGCAGCAGAAAGATTCCGCCGCCATCGTACAGCTGCAAAATGCCGGGCGCAGTGAGCAGTCACCGCGCCGCAAGGCAATGGCTTATCACAACATCGGTGTGATCTGCCAGCAACACCGGATGTATGGCGAGGCCATCGAAGCCTACAAAGAGAGCCTGCGCAATAATCCCGGCGACAACGAAACACGCTATAACCTTGCCCTCTGCCAACGGCTACAGAAAAAGCAAAAGCAAAACGGAGGCAAAAACAATCAGAAGAACAAAAACAATAAAGATAATAAGAAACAACAGAATAAGCAAAAGAACAATAAGCAGAACAAACAAGATCAGAACAAGCAGCAACAACAGCAGCCCAAGGAGCAGATGAGCAAAGACAATGCCCAGCAGTTGCTCAACTATGCCATCCAACAGGAGAAGGCTACGCAAGAGCGTCTGAAACGCAACGAACAGCAACCGCAACGCAGAAGACTGCAACAAAACTGGTAATAAGTTTTCTTGATATCTGATAAGATGTACTTGATATGAAGACGCGTCGAATACTTCACATATTTGTTTTCACCCTGATGTTGGCTGCCGTGGCACTGGCATCGCAGGCTCAGATTGCCGTCTCTGTCCCCTCGCATGTAGAGGCGGGAGAGAACTTCCGGCTGTCCTATACCATCAACACGCAGGATGTCGATGAGTTCCGGGCCGGTAACATTCCTGGCGGACTGGAGTTGATTGCCGGTCCTTACACTTCGCAGCAGTCGAGCTACCGCATGGTCAACGGTCACACGAGCAGTTCGTCATCCATCACTTTCACCTATACGCTCTATGCCGCCAGGGACGGCTCGTTCACGATTCCGCCTGCTCATGCGCGCATCAACGGGCGTATGGTAGCCTCGCGGGCTGCTAGGGTGGTGGTCAGCGGACGGGCTCACAACAGTGGCGGCGCACCGAAGATGCATGGTGAAGACGAGAGTCGCGAGCCAAGCATGGCGTCGGCAGGCAGCCGGATCACCGCCAACGACCTGTTTATCAAGGTCACTGCCAATAAGCGGCGGGTGCATGAGCAGGAGCCGATACTGCTCACCTACAAGGTCTACTCCCTTGTGGACCTGACACAGTTGGAGGGTAAGATGCCGGATCTCACCGGTTTCCACTCCCAAGAGGTGCCTCTGCCTCAGCAAAAAAGCTTCCATCTTGAGCGCGTCAACGGTAAGCCCTATCGTGCCGTGACGTGGAGCCAGTATGTCATGTATCCGCAGATGACGGGCAAACTCCAGATTCCGAGCATCACATTCAAGGGCATCGTGGTACAGCAAAACCGCTCCGTCGACCCGTTCGAGGCTTTCCTCAATGGTGGCTCCGGCTATGTCGAGGTGCACCGCAACATTGTGGCACCGGGACTGACCGTTCAGGTGGATCCCTTACCGGCCAAGCCTGCAGGCTTCTCCGGCGGCGTCGGCAAGTTCAATATATCCGCGCAACTCACCAAGAAAGAGGTGAAGGCCGGCGATCCCGTCACCCTCAGAGTAGTGGTAGGCGGTAATGGCAACCTCAAACTCATCAAGCAGCCTGAGGTCAACTTCCCTAAGGACTTCGACAAATATGACGCCAAGGTGACCGACAAGACCAAGCTGACATCCACCGGCGTGGGTGGCAACATGATCTACGACTTCCTTTTTGTGCCGCGCAACCAGGGCACTTACACCATCCCTTCGGTATCGTTTACCTACTACGACACCGACTTGAATGCCTATAAAACCATCAAGACACAGCCGTTCAAGCTGATTGTAGACAAAGGCGACGGCAACAGCACGTCGGCAGACTACGATGCTCAGAAGGCCAACGACATCCACGACATCATGTCGGGCAAGTGTGAGCAGCGTCAGGTCGGCAATTTCTTCTTCGGCTCCACGTCCTGGTGGATCTCGTTGCTCTTGCCGTTGATCGCCTTCATCGTGCTGTTGGTCATCTTCCGCAAGCGTGCCTTGGATCATGCCGATGCCGTGAAGATGCGTGGCAAGAAGGCCAACAAGATCGCGCGCAAACGACTGAAGAAAGCCAGCAAACTGATGTTCCAAGGCAAGAGTGAGGCCTTCTACGACGAAGTGCTCCGTGCACTGTGGGGCTATGTGGGCTATAAACTCAATATTGCAGTGGAACAACTCAACCGCGACAACATCACCGAGAAACTGCAAGGGCACCAAGTCGACGATGCCACCATTGGCAAGTTCATCTCAGCCCTCGACACATGCGAGTATGAGCGCTACGCTCCCGGTGATGCCTCCGGCAATATGGAGAAGACCTTCAACAGTGCGATGACCGCCATCGAGGAGATCGAGGAGGTGATGAAACGCAACGGCGAACGCAAGAAATAAGCGTTGGACTTTGTCCCAAAAGAAAACGATTAGGAAGAAATCATGATGAAGAAGCATATCTCAAACATAGGAAACAGCATCAGACGCCTGCTCGTGCTTGTGGCAGGCTTGTTGTCTGTCACACTGTCTTTTGCCATTACAAAGGACAATGCCGACACGACCTATAAGCAAGGTAAGTATCAGCAGGCGATCATCGACTATCAGGAATTGCTGAAAGAAGGTGTGTCACCGGAGCTGTATTACAATCTTGGCAATGCCTACTATCGCAGCGACAACCTCGCGCAGGCCATTTTGGCTTATGAGCGCGCCGCGCAGCTGTCGCCGGGGAACAGCGACATCCGTTTCAACTTGCAGTTCGCGCGTGCCAAAACCATCGACAAGATCGTACCGGACAACGAGATGTTCTTTGTCACGTGGTACAAGCGTCTCGTCAACTTCACGAGTGTGGACAACTGGGCACGCACGGGCATCGTTGCCGTCGTGCTGGCTTTGCTGTTGATGCTGGCTTATCTCTTCGGTCCACAACTGCTGGTTCGCAAGATTGGCTTTTACGGCAGCAGCATTGCCTTGTTGTTGTTTGTCGTCACCACCTTCTTTGCCTGGCAGCAAAAACAAAACCTTGAACGCCATTGCGGAGCCATCATCATGGCACCGTCCGTGACGATCAAGAAGACACCCGTCGCTAATGGCACCGACGCTTTCGTGCTTCACGAAGGCACAAGAGTAGACATTACTGACAAGAGCATGAAGTCGTGGTACGGCATAAAAATAGGCGACGGGCGGGAAGGATGGATTCCCGCCTCGCAAGTAGAGATCATTTAATCGTTTCAGGTAGTCATGGCATTGGACGGATTGATCGCTTTTGACCAGCACTTGCTGGTGATGCTCAATGGGAGTGATTCTATGTTTTGGGATCACTTCATGCTCATTTTTACCAACGGCTTAACGTGGGTTCCCTTGCTCTTCACCCTTTTCCTACTTGTGATGAAGAACAATGAGACGATGGTGCAGATCGGTCTTGTGGTAGGCTGCGTGTTGTTGGGCGTTTTCCTCTCCGGTGGCATCAACGGCATGATCATCAAACCTTTGGTAGCGCGGCTACGTCCTTGTGACGACCCAATGCTGAAATATACCGTCGATGTGGTGAACAACTACCGTGCGTCAGGTTTTAGTTTCTTCTCCAATCATGCTGCCAACACCATGGCGATCGCCGTGTTTATGATGTGGCTTGTGCGCAGTCGTCTGCTGAGCCTTACGCTCCTCTCTTGGTCCCTGCTCAATGGCTGGTCACGTATCTACCTCGCCCAGCACTATCCCTTGGATGTTGTCGTGGGCTGGCTGTGGGGAGCGATGATGGGCAGCGTGGCTTATTATGTTTTCTACAGACTATATAATAAGGTGAGCCCGCCCGTCAACTACATCTCATCACAGTATACCACCACAGGCTACAGCAACGTCGACATCCACAATGTCATGCTTGTGCTCACGCTCACGATCTGTGTGGCTATCATCTGCGCACTCTTGACCATGACAGGCAGCTATTGATTTTCATACTTCATTTATCAGTATTATACACAACGACAATGGATACAAAACATATACATATCAGTGATTATAACTACGACTTACCCGACAGTCGTATTGCCAAGTTCCCGCTGAAAGAGCGCGACCACAGCAAATTGCTTATCTACGACCACGGTACGGTCAGCGAAGATATTTTCTACAATCTGCCACAGCACCTTCCTGCCGGTGCGCTGATGGTTTTCAACAACACCCGCGTCATTCAGGCGCGCATGCACTTCCGCAAGGAGACCGGTGCGCTCATCGAGGTTTTTCTCATGGAGCCTGCTGAGCCTGCCGACTACGAGCAGATGTTCCAGACAACCGGAAAGTGCAGCTGGCTGTGCATGGTTGGCAATCTGAAGAAGTGGAAAGAGGGTACGCTCCACCGTGACTTTGAGATCAAGGGTCACAAACTCACCCTCAATGCCACAATGGACCGCAGCCGTACGGCTGAGAAGAGCGGCGGCACCAACTATTGGGTCGACTTTGAGTGGGACAACGACCAGGTCAACTTTGCCGACATCCTTGAGGCTGTTGGCGAGCTGCCCATCCCTCCCTATCTCAACCGCGAGACGCAAGAGAGCGACAAAACCACTTACCAGACCGTCTACTCCAAGATCAAAGGCAGTGTGGCTGCACCGACGGCAGGACTGCATTTCACCGACCGCGTGCTCAAAGACGTCGACGCGCATGGCATCATCCGCGATGAGGTCACGCTGCATGTTGGTGCCGGAACCTTCAAACCCGTGAAGTCTGAAGAGATAGAAGGCCATAATATGCACACAGAGTATATCGTCGTCCATCGCCATACCTTTGAGCATCTCCTTGAGCATCAGTGTCGGGCCATTGCTGTGGGCACCACGAGCGTGCGCACCTTAGAGAGCCTTTACTATATGGGCGTGAAGGCTTTGACCCATCCCGACATCTCGGAGGAAGAGCTGCACGTCAATCAGTGGGAGCCCTACGACCTGCCGCATGACGAACAGAGGCTCGTGATCGTCGACGGAAACAGCGTCACGGTGGAGCAGTCCATCCGTGCCCTTCTCGACTATCTCGATCGCGACGGCCTGGAAGCCCTCCATTCCAGTACTCAGATCATTATTGCTCCGGGCTACACCTATAAGATTGTGAAGATGCTCATCACCAATTTCCATCAGCCTCAGAGCACGCTGCTGCTCTTGGTCAGTGCCTTCCTTCATGGCGACTGGCGCAAGGTCTACGACTATGCCCTCAGCCATGACTTCCGCTTCCTGAGCTATGGCGATTCCAGTTTGTTAAAAGTTTAAGTATATGAAGATAGGAGACAAAGTAAGCTTTCTCAGTGAGGTCGGCGGCGGAAAGGTAGCTGGCTTCCAGGGCAAAAACATCGTGTTGGTAGAGGACGAGGATGGTTTTCAGATCCCCATGCCCGTCAATGAGGTCGTTGTCGTCAAACAGGACGACTACACCACAGCCAATGTCATCAACAAACGCGCCGAGGCTGAGGAGCACCGGGCTCAGGAGACACCGCTCAACCGTGGCGGACGCTCCGTCAAAGCCATGATGCAAGACGGTCAGGACGAGGAAGTGGACATGACGGTCGAGGACACCGTCGACGACACCAAAGAGGTCACTTACCGGCCGCAGGCCGTGGAGCGGCAGGGCGGCAACCAGCTTTCGGCTTATCTCGCCTTCGTTCCTGAAGATGTCAAGGAACTCATCAACAACCCGAAGTTCACGGTCAACCTTGTCAACGACTGCAACTATTATCTGAAATATACCTATCTCCAGGCCGAGGGCAACAGCTGGACAGTGCTCTCTGAAGGTGAGGTGGAACCCAACACTGTGCTTTTCCTTGGAGAGCTCGGCCGTGAGGATGTCAACCATCTCGACCGTGTGTCAGTGCAGCTCATTGCCTATAAGCGTGAGAAGCCGTTTATCCTCAAGCCCACTGTCGACGTTCAGCTGCGTCTCGACCCCGTGAAGTTCTATAAAGTGCATACGATGCAGGTCACCGACTTCTTCGAGTCTCCCTGTCTGCTCTACACGCTGGTGGAGAACGACAAAGTCGCGCGGCCGCTCGTCCTTGACGCAAAGCGGCTCAAGGAAGAGATGTACGCCGGCAAGCAAACCGACGCTGCTGCTCAGGCTCCTACCGCCAAACAGCGTGAGCAACTGGTGAGCCGCTACACCGACGACCAGAGCAAGGGCAACAAGCGCAACTCGCCTTATATCCGCCATCGGGGTCTTGACGACGCACTCGTCGTCGACTTGCATGCTGAGGAAATCCTCGACACCACGCAGGGAATGAAGCCTGGTGAGATTCTCGACTATCAGCTCAAGATCTTCCGCGACACGATGAACGCTCATCTGAACCACAAAGGCCAGAAGATCGTCTTCATCCATGGCAAGGGCGAGGGCGTGCTGCGCCGTGCGCTCATCAACGATCTCACCTACCGCTACAAGAAATGCACCTACCAGGACGCCTCGTTTCAGGAATACGGCTACGGGGCCACGATGGTCACCATCAACTCTTAAACGCAAGCAAAATGGAATACGGATATATCAAGGTGGCCTCGGCTGTGCCTCTTGTCAGCGTTGCCAACTGCAACGAAAACGTCAAAAACATAGAGACGCTCATCGCACAGGCCGAAGGACAGGGTGTGGAGATCATCGTCTTTCCGGAGCTGTGCCTCACCGGCTATACCTGTCAGGATCTCTTCCGGCAACATGTGTTGCTCGACGCTGCCGAGGTGGCGGTGATGAAACTTCTTGAGTTCACCAACCAACTCGACATCATTGCCATCGTCGGAGCACCCGTAGCGGTGGGAGATCTGTTGCTCAACTGTGCCATCGTCATTCAGAAAGGTCATGTGCTCGGCATTGTGCCAAAGACCTATTTGCCCAACTACAGTGAGTTCTACGAAAAGCGGTGGTTTGCTTCCGCTCAGGATCTGCGTCCTTGCACGTTCCATTTTGCGGGTCATTCCGTCTCCATCACCTCATCGCCACAGCTCTTCCGCACCATGGACGGCGTGACCTTTGGCATAGAGATCTGTGAGGACGTATGGGCACCGACGCCACCGAGCAACCATCTTGCACTGGCAGGTGCCGACATCATCTTCAATCTCAGTGCCAGCGACGAGCTGATCGGTAAGCACGACTATCTGCTCAGCTTGCTCAGCAACCAAAGCGCACGCACCATGAGCGGCTATGTCTACAGTAGTGCGGGCTTTGGCGAAAGCACACAGGACGTCGTTTATGGTGGCAATGCGCTGATCTATGAAAATGGCAAACTGCTGGCCCAGGGAGAGCGATTCTCTTTGCAGCCACAGTTGCAGACGGCACAGATCGATGTGGAATACCTGCGCTCGGAGCGACGGATGAACACGACGTTTACCAACGCTCAGCGCCGGATGATCAACGAAGACATTCGCTTTATCGATGCCGACGTTGTCGACCATCACGACTTTGTCTTGGAACGCAATGTCAATCCGCATCCCTTCATCCCACAGAGCGATGACATGGAGCGGTCGTGCAACGAGATCTTCTCTATTCAGGTCATGGGTCTGGCACGCCGCATTGTCCACACTCATGCCAAGACTGTGGTCGTCGGCGTGAGTGGCGGACTGGACTCTACACTGGCACTGCTGGTGTGCGTGAAGACCTTCGACAAGCTCGGCATGGACAGAAAAGGCATCGTCGGCGTCACCATGCCGGGCTTTGGTACCACAGACCGCACCTATAACAATGCAGTCAGCCTGATGAACTCTCTGGGCGTGACCATCCGCGAAATCAGCATCGCCAAGAGCGTCACACAGCACTTCGAGGACATTGGCCACGACATGCAAGTGCATGATGTCACTTACGAAAACGGACAGGCACGCGAGCGCACCCAGATCCTCATGGATCTCTCCAACCAGCTTGGCGGTCTCGTCATCGGCACCGGTGACCTCTCGGAACTCGCTCTGGGATGGGCTACCTACAATGGTGACCACATGAGCATGTATGGCGTCAACGCCTCTATCCCCAAGACACTCATCAAGTATCTCGTGGAGTTTGTTGCCAAGACCGTAGACGACAAGAGCGCCTCGACGCTCTTCGACATCATCGCCACACCGATTTCACCCGAACTGATTCCCGCCGACGAGCACGGCAACATCAAGCAGAAGACCGAAGATCTCGTGGGGCCTTACGAGCTCCACGACTTCTTCCTCTACTATTTCCTGCGTTGCGGCTTCAGTCCCCGCAAGATCTTCATGCTGGCCTGCCATGTCTTCGACGGTACGCATCCCCAGAAAGGCGTGTCGATCTATTCCGAGGAGACGATCCGTCACTGGCTTCGCACGTTCTGCCGCCGCTTCTTTGCCCAGCAGTTCAAGCGCTCCTGTCTGCCCGACGGACCGAAAGTGGGTTCCGTCAGCCTCAGTCCCCGTGGCGACTGGCGTATGCCCACTGATGCCCAGTCGGCTTTGTGGCTGGAAGAATAGCCATTTGTCAGATAATAAAATCGTAAGAGAAGTCAATAGGAAAAACGTTTCCTGCTGATGCTATAAAAATAAGAAAGCCCCAAGCAACCGGATTTGATGGTTGCTTGGGGCTTTCGTTATTGTCACGAAGGGTTATTTTGCATTGAAGTAGAACGGCAGCGCCAGACCGTTGGCGAGCAGGTTCGTTCCACCTGTGATATTTTCGTAATCAAGGAAGACACCACCTAAGACAATTTGCAGCCCAAGAGTCTTTCCACTCTTCACACCATAGGAATTGGGATATCCGGTGTAGAAGGCCAGTGTGATCGTGTGAGGCGTTCCATCAGCCGTTGTGCTGAAAGTCAGTTTCTGCGGCTGGATGTGGAACGTCACAGGAGAGAGACCGTAGAAAAGAGTATAGCATTTCAGGATCTGTGCCGGAGCATTTTCCAGACATGCCTTAGCTGTCGCGTCTTGCACGAAATGTGCGATGGAGTTGACACGGAAGTTGTAGACCGTCACCGTAGAGTCTGTCTCAAAGTTCACCATTGCACCTACGGAGTCTACTTTGGCTGGCTTTGTGGTGAAGATAGAGTCGTAATAGACCAGCTGCCCACTATGCTTTCCGGCTACAGACAGATAAGCCGTGTGCTGCTCTTCGCGCGTCAGTCCGCTGTCGTCGTCATCATCGCTTAAGCAGGAAGTCATGGTCAGTGCTGCGATCATGCACAGCAACAGTGTCAAGATTGAAGTTTTTCTCATTTTCTTTATTATTATAGACTTAAACGTTTCTAATTAACAAATGCAAAGATAAGGAAAAACTTGCACGTGAGGGAAACTTTTTTGAGAAATAAATATTCCCCAGCTATGTGTAACAACGAAAATAAATCCTACAAAAAGTCCTCCGCGGCAACTTGCATTATAGAGAAAGAGAAATCAAAAAATAAGGAGTTGAAGGCCAGAAAAGCATTCCACAAGTGAGGGAGCGGTGATTTCATTGTATCATCCTGGTGATTTTACCTCATCAAATCACCGCTTTGATGAGGTAAAGTCACCGAGATGATCGAAAGAAATCTATGGATTTTCGTAAGAAAAAGGCTGTTTTTGCAACGCAAAACCATGTAAAGAATATTTAAGTTGTTGTCAATCAGAGAATTATATGCGGTTGACAGAAATCGCGAAATCACGTCCAAGACCACACTTGCTCGCAAAGATCGCCCTCTCGTACCCGCTTTTTTGTCAGTTTATACAACAATTCACAATGATGCGCAGATATTCTATAATTCTCAAATTCTTGATAATCACATAGGTGCTTGTTGACTTATGACATTAGTATGTGCTTACGCAAAAAATAGTTTGCGCCAGTATCATATATAATAATAAGGTGTAGCATGCTTTATGACGTGCTACACCTTACTTTTTTATTGTTGTTTCGACTTGATATAGTCGCTGAATGCTTTGTCAAAGGCGGCGAACTGTTGTTCGTTGAGGCTACCCAATGTCTTGCGCAGTCCTTTGTAGTAAATGGTTACCTTCTTGTGGATCTGATCCGGATCTGTGCTGGAAGCATAAATCTTGTCGATGTCGATGTGCATCTGCGGAACGAGGTTGTTGAGAAATACCAAATCGCCCGTGTACTGTGGTGTCTGTGCGGATGCAGTCTGCTGAGTGTTGTTAGTGCTGTCTGTGGTGGAAGCCACCGATCCGGAAACGCTATTGGCGGAGTCAGCGTTTTGAGCCGGATTGTCGTCAGCGACCAGCGTGGAGTCAGCGTCGTCAGTCTGCTGAGCCGTTTGGCTGCTTCTACTGAAAAGCAGTACGGCGGCAATGACCACGAGTACGGCAATGGCAATTACCAATCCCATCATCTTCTTGCTTGCAGTCGAAGATGAACTTTCGTTCTTACGGCTATAGTGGTGGTGCTCGAAAGCCTCCATAAAGTCTTCAATGCTGGCGTGCCGCTCACTCCGACCAAAGCTGCAACTGCCATCAATGACCTGGTTATACTCCTCTCCGAGCTCCATGACCCTGACAATCATGCCTAAGGAATAAACGTCAGCACGGGCATCCAGAGCTACGGTGCCGTCCTTGGCTTCCGGAGCGAAGAAGCGCAAACTGCTACTGGGCATGCTTATGGTGTCGGCATATCGCATACGGAAATTGAGAACCTTTACCTCGTCAGCCTTCTTTGTGACAAAGATGTAGGAAGGATCGAGCGCGCCATGTATCATACCATTCTGGTGGAGATACTCCAGTGCTGACGCAATCTGACTGACAATCCGCTTTTTCTCGTCTTCACCGTGACCCTCATCAAGATATTCCAACAGAGAGCGTGAGGATTCCCATTCCAGTTCGATACAAGAGCCAAGGCCCTCGACGTCTTTCATGCCAAGGTATTTCAGCAAATGCTGATGGTCGAGATCTTTGCAGCGGTCAAATTCTTTTTTCATGAACCGCTGGTATTGTGGTTTGCTCTGATAGGCTTCTTTAAGAGAGATAAGCAACACATCCTGACCATCGTCTTTAGCTATGGTGAGTTTCTGTATGCCGCCCGTTTTTATCTTTTGCATGTCTGTTACAGTCATGGCGTTTTATGTTTAAATGATTATATTACTGCAAAGATAGTGTAAACGAGTGGAATAGCAAAAAAAAACGCAAAAAAAATGAGACGGGTAGGGGTTCTTACAAAGAGAAGGTCATCGCAAAGTCTTCATGAAGTGAAGATTTAGCATATCAGTAGCCTCTGCTTTTTTATAGAAGAAGGTGCCTGATCACACTTCAAAAAAGCCCTGTGACAAAGTCTTGCGCTTGATTTACATCAATATCAAACGATTGTATTGCGACTTTTCTGCATGAATATTAGGCAGAATGGAATAAGAAACATAACTTTGCCCTCGCAAAAAAAGGCTTACGACTTCTGTCGGTAGCCACTGTTTAAATCTTATCAATGTAAAGAGATTGTAGTTATGACAGACAAATTAGTGACAATGAATGCTCAGGCAGATCTGCAAGACAAAATGCGCATCGACATGATTCTCGGTGGCCGTCGTGCAGCACTGGACGCTTTGAAGGCTAAGAAAGCATAAGTTGTTTTCTGCTTTCAGAAAGCAAGGAAAGCGACTTTTAGGTTTGACAAACGGTGCTCAACACAGGCAAGAGTCTGTTGGAGCACCGTTTTTTTTATATTATTCTTTAGGAACTTCTATTTTTCTATTTCCATGATTTCCTGATAGATGCGCTGCACGGGGAGTCCCATGACGTTGTAGTAGCTGCCGTGGATGGACGTCACGCCGACATAGCCGATCCACTCTTGTATGCCGTAGGCGCCGGCCTTGTCAAAAGGACGGTAGTGAGCGATGTAGTAGTCGATCTCGTCGTCGGTGAGTTGCCGGAAGGTAACGTCTGTCGAGACTCCGAACGTCTTTTGCGCTTTGGCTGTGGTCAACGTCACGCCGGTAACCACCTGGTGCGTACGTCCGCTGATGAGACGGAGCATACGGCGTGCGTCATCGGCATCGTGTGGCTTGCCAAGTATCGTATTGTCGACAATGACCACCGTGTCGGCAGTGAGCAACAGTTCGTCGTCGGCAACTTGATAGGCGGCAGCCTTCTCTCGTGAGATATATTGCGGTACCTCTTCGGCGCGCAGCGTCTTGGGATAGCTCTCGCTGACGCCTTTGACCACCTTCACCTCGAAGTCCAAGTCCAGTCCTGCCAACAGCTCTTTGCGTCGTGGCGATGCGCTGGCAAGTATGATTTTCAGTCTCTTTGTTTCCATTTTCTTATTGTTCATAGCCTTTTTCTCAGCGCAAATGTAGCCAAAAGTTATCAATGCACAAAAGAGCGACGGGTTAAAGCTGGTTAATAACGGTCAAACCATAAGGATGAATCTGCAAGATAGGGGATGGATGGGTCTATAGTTTTTCGATGTCATCTATCGGCATTCCCGTTACCTTAGCGATCGCCTCCAAAGGCAATCCTAAGGTCTTCATAGCTTTCGCATTCTTTTTTCTTTCATCCGAAGCACCCTGCTCAATACCTTTTTCCATTCCTTGCTCCATTCCTTTTTTCATTCCTTGCTCCATTCCTTTTTTCATTCCTTTCAACTCTGCCGTATCGAGTACGTTCTTCATGTCGCGATAGACCTTCAAGCTGTCCTCGTAATCCTGACGTTCCTCAGGTGTGTATCGGGCTATCTCGGCCTGTTCAAAAAGCCGTGTGAAGATGCGCTCCTGCAAGGCTGCTGGCCGTTTCATCAGGCGAGAAAGGTTGTGAAGGACAAAGAGCCATTTGTCGTACATTGTTTTCAGTTCTTCCTCTTTCTTGGTAAACTTTGGCATCTCAAGATAAAGGAATGTCAGCTTGTCATAGAACACATGCTTGTCATCTACATCCACTAACTTCACTTCGTGACGAAGGCTGTCTTTGGGATATTCGTTATCGGGAAAGACGAAATCCAAAATTCCGACTGTGTAGACGCCTTTAAGTTTAAAATCCCAGATTCCTTTCTTACCTTGATTCTGGATAGGAAAGGTGGAATAGAATACACTTCTGTCCTTAAAGAACTGTTGCTCCGCTTTCTGCATCTCTACGATGAACGTCTCGCCTTTTTCGTTTTCGCAATATACATCAAAGATAGCACGACGGTCGCCATAGCTATTGCCAAGATTCTCACCATTCAAGTAAGTAAGGTCATTGATCACCTCCTTGCCCTCGAACAGCGAGTTGAGAAAGCTAATCAGCAGATCTTTATTGAGAGGAGTACCAAACAACTTCTTAAATCCGAAGTCTGTGTAGGGATTGATATATTTGGCGCCTCCCATTTCTTCTATGTCCTGTATGCTTCTGTTTGTCATATCGTTGCCTATTTAGGGGTTTCATTTGCAAATATAGGTATTGTTTGTGATATATGCAAATTATTTGGGCTGATAGTTTTTGATTCGCTCGGAAGAGAATGATGTTGCTTTTAGCCTTTTCAATGGACTTTTATACTGGGCATATCTTACCACCCGAACGCCTTTGCGCTGTCCATCCATTTGTCTTGCGCCTTGAGCACCTGCTCGATGACATCGCGGGCGCAGCCATGACCGCCGTCGTAGCTGCTGACATAGAGCGCGATCTTCTTGATGTCTGCGCAGGCGTCGGCCGGACAGCAGGGACAGCCCACGAGACTCATCACCTCGTAGTCGGGGATGTCGTCGCCCATATAGAGCACCTCGTCGTGGGTCAGACAGTTGGCTTCGAGAAAGCGCGCGTAGACTTCCTTCTTCATCGCGCTGCCCATGAAGATGTCCTCCACACCTAAGTAAGCATAGCGCTTGCGGATCGCCTCAGAACTGCCGCCCGTGATGATGGCAATACGCAGCCCACGCTTGACGGCCAGCTGAATGGCGTAGCCGTCCTTGATGTTGACCGTGCGCAGCGGCATGCCCTGAGCATCCATACCTACCGTTGAGGCCGACAGCACACCGTCGACGTCGAAGACAATGGCGCGAATGCGCCGCAAATCGTAGTTGATCATGGCTTTGTATGATTTTTGACGCAAAGTTACAAAATAAAAGTGGAACTTTATTTTGTGTTTCCCTTGAATTATATTAATTTTGCCACTAAGCAAACATTCTGTAGCAATGTCGCAGTATCAGACCGCAATCTATACACGTGGAGACACGTTGCCGCCCATGGATGGTGGCAACTTCTACCATAGTCCGGAGCTCTTCCATATCGTCGAGCGCACTCCGGGACAGCGGCCGTGTATGGCAGTGGCTAGCGACAAGCAGGGTAGGGTGGTCGGTCACATCCTCGTCTTTCTGTTGCGTGCCTCTTGGATGCCGTTGCTTTATTGGCAGGCTCACGCCTACGGTGAAGGCGACTATGCCGAGGACGTGAACAGAGAGGAAGTCTTTGGACTGCTCCTCGCGGCGCTTGTCCGCCGCCTGCGCCGTCGGCTATGCTTCTCCATCGAGTTCAGTGACATTTCCCGCAAGATGTTTGGCTATAAGTATTTCCGTTCCCAAGGCTTCTTCCCTGTTCCCTGGCAGGAAATCCACAACTCGCTCCACTCCATGGATCCCCATGACCGCTTGCAGCCCAAGATGCTGAAGAAGATAGAGCATATCTATTCACAAGGAGTAGAGACCCGTGAGGTGGCCACGGAGGAGGATCTCGACCGCTTTGTTCATTTGGTGCGCGGCTTCTATCGGTGGAAGGTGCATCGTGTCGTGCCGCCGGAGAAGCAGATCGCCGAGATCTACCGCAGCGACAACGGCCGTCTCTTTGCCACACTCTACAAGGGACGTCTGATTGGCGGCTGCGTCTGTGTCTATTCCGAGGGCAACGCTTATCTGTGGTATCTCGCTTCCCTCCGTAAGCGCTATGCGTGGCTTCATCCCGCGATGATGACCGTGTGGCAGGCGATCATCTGGGCGTGGAAACACAACTATGCCCACATCTATTTCCTCGATGCCGGACTGCCTTATCCCAACAATCCTTTCCGCGAGTTCATCCTCCGCTTCGGTGGCAAGCCCGTGGCAAAGTACCGTTGGTTCCGCTTCTCTATAGGTTGGCTCAACAAGCTGCTGTCGTGGATATGGAAAGAGTGATAGCCTTTGCTGCTTGCGAGTATTAGCGACATGTCAAGTCAAATAGTTGTTCTGTCCATTGCAGACCATCCTTTAGAACTCAAATCCCAAGTTGATCATCAGGCTCAGGTCGCGCTGCTCGCTGGCCCAACCAAGGCTGGCACCGAGGGGACCGAACATCGTGCGATAGCAGTAAGCGGCCTGCACTCCCCAATCCCCACTGTGGCGCAGGATGTCGGCAAGGTGGTCGTCGTGCTGTGACCACGCCCCACGAAGCAGGATGAAGTTGTTGGTGGTGAGTTGGTATTGCAGTTGTAGCTGAGCGGCCACGTAGTGAAGATCGGTCATCTCGATGTGGTGGGTACCAGTAAAGGGCAGCTGCGTCTCGAGATAGTGCGAGAACCACGGACCGCCAAGGAATGTGCGACGGATGTAAGGAATCTCCTTGCCGAAGAGCAGACGACCGTAGAGCAGCGGCTGCAACGTGAACCGATGCGAGAGCGGCAAGGAGATGCGCCAGTTGGCATTGACCTCGCTGAAGCCCTTGTGATCGTTGTAACCCGTGAAGTTATCGGTGAAATAAGCATACTCCGCCACGAAGCGGGCACCGCGCACGGGGAAGAGTCCCGCATTCTCACTGTTGTAGTGGAGCGCGGCATGGTAGCTGAAGAAATGATCATCGGATGGTTTCTCGTTGTTGTCTGAGTAAGCGGCGAAGAGCACGGAGTGATAGTCATAGCCGTCGAAGCGCAGTGCCACGTCCATAGCCATGTTGCGCACGTTGATGTTCATCATGCTCAGGCGGGCCTGATGATGGGCGAAGGTAGCATTGAAACTCTTGTCGCCGCCTTGGTAGAAGTCAAGATCGTGGTAGGCATAGGTATAGCCCACACCGAGCTCCGTGCCGCGCGGCAGACTCCAACCGCCGTAGAGCGACCCTTTATAGTTGCGTCCGAGCCTGACGACAGCAGCCACACGGAACGGCTTCCGGCCTGAGATCCACGTACCGGCCATCTGCATGGCCACCTTCTCCTCGTTGTCGAAGCGCACGCCGAGGCTTCCCTGCAATTCGTCGGACGGGTCGGACGGCTGGGCCTCCGGCGCGGAGAAATCCAAGGGTTTCAGTGCTCCGGCATGCGGACTGAGCGTCGGTACAGCCGCGTCGTCGCCCAATCCCAAGCGACACTTCAAGGCGATGAGCTCGTCCCAGTGGCGCATGGCCTCCTCCTCGCCGCGCC
>ERZ773276.1005-NODE-1005-length-25151-cov-8.057738_pt1 | contig 25151 bp, 22 predicted proteins | sample MGYA00511386_ERZ773276 | MGnify/ENA primary metagenome ERZ773276 (study PRJEB29015, sample SAMEA2737778) | human gut metagenome | biome: human gut; feature: human-associated habitat; material: faeces | place: China | collected 2012 ...
TGCCGCATCCGTAAGGCAGCAGAGCCGCCAACGGCTGCGCAACAGCGGATGATAGGAGCAAAGGCAAATCGTATAGCAGCTTCAAACGCGGCAACGCCGCGCTATGGGCAGTGCAATCGGCAAGCATTGCAGCTCTTCGAGCTGCCCGCTTGCAATGCAAACGCCTTTCTTTTGGACGGTCACACCGCCCGTTTTCTTTCCCGGGAAAGAAAATGGGGGAGTGTGGTGCTGCGGCGCACACGCCGCATTTCCCCCGCCGCCTGAGACAGGCGGCGACATCTCCGCACCCTTTGGTGCAGAAAAAGGAGGCACTTTTGATGTCTTTCACCGAACATAACGTAAACGGTCTCATCTACGACACGTCCGATGTCATCACCGCCGCGGGGAGCGGCGCGGTGCACGCGTTCACGACGCGGCACGGCGGCGTGAGCCCTGCACCCTACGATTCACTCAACTTTGCCGACAACAAGGGCGACACGAGCGAAAACTTACTCGAAAACTACCGCCGTCTCGGCGAGGCCGTAGGCTTTGACGCGAGCCGCGCCGTCGGTTGCCGCCAGATCCACTCTGACCTTGTCCGCATTGTATCGGAAGAGGACGCGGGCAAAATTCTCTGGGATGACCGTCCCTACGACGCCGATGGGCTCATCACGAACGTGCCGAACCTGCCGCTGTTCGCCTACGGGACGGACTGCTGCGTCATCACGCTCTACGACCCGACTTCGCGTTCGATCGGTGCGGTGCACGCCGGCTGGCGCGGTACGGCGAGCGGCATCGCGCTCAAGGCCGCCGTGTCGATGATGAGCTGCTACGGCGCCGATCCCTACACACTGCGCGCCGCCATCGGCCCGAGCATCGGCAAGTGCTGCTTTGAGACCGACAGCGACGTGGCCGACGCCTTTTTCGCCCTGCTCGACCCCGCGATGGACGAGCGCATCGAAAAGCGCGGCGACAAATACCACATCGACCTGAAGGCGATCAACCGCCTGTGGCTGCTGCGCGCGGGCATCGACCCCTCGCGCGTCGATGTGCACCCCGACTGCACGAAGTGCCACCCCGAGCGCTACTGGTCGCACCGCGCGATGGGCGACCGGCGCGGCGGCATGGCGGCGATGATCTGCCTTACGGAGGATGCGCTGTGAAGCGCCGCCTCTCTGCGCTTTTCTGCGCGCTGACGCTCGCGCTTTCGCTTTCGGGCTGCTGGAGCGGCGATGTGAGCGACGACAGCAGCGGCGACTTCTGGGAGGAAACGCCGCCGGTGGAAGCGGACACCTCCTCCACCCTGACGCCGATCACGTCGTTCGCACTGCCGTATTTGCAGGGCGTGACGCTCGACCCCATCACCTGCCCCGACGGCATGCAGCAGACGCTTGGCGCGCTGCTCTACGAGGGGCTTTTCGTGCTGGACGAGTCGTTTGCGCCGCAAAATGTGCTGTGCAGCCGCTATGAGCACAACGACGATTACACAAGCTACACCTTTTACCTCCGCGACGGCGTCAGCTTTTCCGACGGCAGCAGCCTGACGGCAAGCGATGTGCTCGCGACGCTTCGCCGCGCGCAGGAGAGCGAGCGCTACAGCGCGCGCTTTGCCAATGTCGCCTCGATGCGCGCAAGCAACGGCGCGCTCATTGTCAATCTCACGCGCGCGGACAGCGCGTTCCCCGTGCTGCTTGACATCCCCATCGTCAAATCCGGTTCGGAGAAGAACACCGTGCCGCTCGGCACGGGGCCGTATCTCTTCGTCACGGACAGCGACGGCGCATGCCTCAAGCAGAATCCTGACTGGCACAGCGATGTCACGCTGCCGTTCGAGCGTATCGAGCTGCGCGCCGTCAAGGACGCGGACACGGCGTCGTACCTTTTCTCCTCGCGCGAGGTGCATCTGCTCTCGGCTGACCTGACGAGCAGCACGGGCGATCTGCGCAGCGCGGACACGGCGCTCACCGACTACGCGACGGCGAACATGATCTACCTCGGCTTCAACACACAGCGCGCGCCGCTCTCCGATGCATCGCTTCGCAGCGCCCTCGCGGGTGCGATCGACCGCGCGACCATCACGACGGGCTACCTCGCTGGTCACGCCGAGGCGGCGCGCTTCCCGCTCTCGCCGCACTCCAGCCTCTATCCGACGGAGATGGCGTCGACGCTCGCTTCGCCTGACCTCGCCGCTGCGCTCGAAAGCGCGGGCGTGACGGAAAGCCGCCCCCGCACGGTGACGATCCTGGTCAGCGAGAGCGACTCGTTCAAGGTCTCCATCGCCGACTATCTGAGCCGCACGCTCTCGACCGACGTTCTGACGGTCAGCGTGCGCTCACTCCCGTGGAGCGACTATCTGACCGCGCTGCAAAAGGGAAATTTTGACCTGTATCTCGGCGAGGTGCGCCTGACGGCGAACTGGGACATTTCGTCCCTCGCGCGCACCGGCGGCGCGCTGAACTACGGCCGCTACGCGGACGCGCAGTGCAACACGCTGCTCGATGCGTTCTCGCTCAATGAGACGGATCAGACCGCCCGCGCGCTGTACCGCTACCTTGCCCAGAGCGCGCCCATCGCGCCCATCGCATTCAAGACCGCGTCGGTCCTGACGCCGAGCGGCCTCATCGATGGGCTGAACCCCACCGTCTCCTCCCCGTTCTACGGGATCGAGGGCTGGACGGTGCACTTTGACAAGGGATGAGGGCGTAAACAAATCGGAACGTGTGAAAGAGAGATACGTTAATGCGGACTATTGACATACGTGGCATAACTAACATGGAACTTGTACGGGGAGGAACCAGTGAATGGTACTGGGCAACAGATTATGTTCACGGCGATCTCTATGAGGCTGAAGAACTATTCCGGCAGAAAAACTCTGTGCAAAGCAATAGGCTATATCTTATCCACTATCCAGATGGTATGGTCTATGAGCCTGTGCTGCCTGTGGACGGGCAATATCTCGGCTATCCTGTGTTCGATGGTGAGTCTGTCGTACTGTTGGTAGTAAACTTTACAGAAAGTGCGATACACATTCTGAGGTTCTTACATCAGCAAGAGAAAACGCAGGAAGTCGTACGGCTGCCTTTGTCTGCGGTGAAAGACTGCTACAATCTGATTCTTCACCCCTCACCGCTATCGCTGACCCGGCAGCCAAATAATGGTACATTTGAGATCATCTGGCCTGAGCAGATACGTTTCGCAATCAGTAGTAGAGAAACACTTAATTTCCGCGACGGAGACAAGCTCTACTTCAGTATTTGGTATGAGGATCCTGACTATCGGGAAGAAACATTAGTCCGCTCGGCGCAAGACGGTACGATTCTGGAGCGTTTTTCCGGTGATATTCGCATCATGCCAAACCGTGAACGGTGGCTTATCAAATAGTTTTGGTGGTACAGCATTACTCATCTAAAATCTCAGTTTATCTCAACACTTTCCCTCAACAGCACATTTTCCCCAGTAACAACAAAAAACGCTCCTCCGCAAATGCGGAGGAGCGTTTGCTTTTTCTCTTAATACTGCCGCACCACGGCGACGACGCGGCCCAAGATCGTGCACTCGCGGCCGTCGATGGGCTGGTAGTCGGGGTTCGCGGGCATGAGCCAGACCTCGCTGCCCTTGCGCTTGAGCGTTTTGACCGTCGCCTCGTCACCAAGCAGCGCGACCACGATCTGCCCGTTCTGCGCGAGGTTCTGGCGGTGGACGACGACAAGGTCGTCCGGCAGGATGCCGACGCCGAGCATCGACTCGCCGCGCACACGCAGGGCGAAATACTCGTCATCGTGCCCGCCGGTGTCGAACGTCAGGTAGTCCTCGATGCACTCCTGCGCCAAAATCGGGTTACCGGCGGCAACATTGCCGAGGATCGGCACCTGACGGCGGCGCGGGGCAAGCTCGTCGATCTCGACGGGCTGCGGCGCAACGGGAACGGCCTGCAGCTGCTTTTTGAGCGTGATGGCACGGCCCTTGCCCGCGCTCTTCTCAATGAGCCCCATCTCCTGCAGGTGCTTGATATGGAAGTGGACCGTGGAGGGTGACTTGAGTCCCAGCGCCTCACCGACTTCGCGCACAGAGGGGGCATAGCCGTGTTCGGCGATGCTCTCTGCTATATAATCGTATACGCGCTGCTGCATTCTGGACAGTTTTTCCATCTTGTGCGCCCCTTCCAACATTTGTTCGAATTTATGATACCACATTTTTCCCGAAATGCAACATCTGTTTTAGGATTTTATGTCAATTTCGCGGCTTTTTTCTGCCGCGAAATTTTTTGATCTTTTTTGCGTCCGGCTATTGACAAATGCCGCTTGATGTATTATTGTACTAATCACTTAATACAGTGATGCACAAGGAGGATCACTATGGACTGGAACTTCCGCAATGACCAGCCGATCTACTCCCAGCTGACACAGCGGTTGACGGAGGCCATTGTCTCCGGCATCTACGCGCCGGGAGAAAAGCTCCCCTCCGTGCGAGAGCTTGCGGTGGAGGCGGGCGTCAACCCCAACACGGTCCAGCGCGCGCTATCCGAGCTCGAACGCGACGGTCTGGTGTTTTCCCAGCGCACGGCGGGACGGTTCGTCACGGAAAATGAAAACATGATCGCAAATGCCAAGCTCCGCATTGCGGACGAGCGCGTGGGAGAATTTCTCCACTCGATGAAAACGCTCGGCTGCACGAGAGACGAAGTCATAGCTCTCATTCAGGGAGCTAAGGAGGAGGAAGAATGAGTATTTTTGAATGCAAGGCGCTCACGAAAAATTACGGCGCCAAAACGGTGCTCGACAGCATCGATCTCACGATCGAACCCGGGCGCATCGTGGGCCTGCTCGGCCCCAACGGCAGCGGCAAGACGACGCTCATCAAGCTCGCCAACGGCCTTCTGACGCCGACGTCGGGCGAAATTCTGATCGCAGGCAAGGCCCCCTGCCGCGCAACGAAGGCCATTGTCTCGTACCTGCCCGACCGAAACACGCTGCCCGGCTGGATGACGATCGCGCAGGCGCTTGACTACTACGGTGACTTTTATTCGGACTTCCGCCGCGGCGTGGCCGAAGCGATGCTGATGAACCTCGGTCTTGACCGCACACAGAAGATTAAGACGCTCTCCAAAGGCATGCGCGAGAAGACGCAGCTCATCCTGACGATGAGCCGCGACGCCAAGCTCTATCTCCTTGACGAGCCCATCGGCGGTGTGGACCCCGCGACGCGCGACTACATCCTGCGCACGATCATCGGCAACTACAGCGAGGACGCGGCGGTCGTGATCGTCACGCACCTGATTGCCGACGTCGAGCAGATCCTTGACGAGGTCGTGTTCCTGCGCGAGGGACAGATCATGCTCCACGAGAGCGTGGAGGCCATTCGAGATGAAAAGGGCAAGAGCGTTGACGAGCTCTTCCGGGAGGTATTCAGATGCTGAGCAAACTGATCAAACATGAATTCCGTGCAACGAGCCGCATCATGTGGCCGGTCTTTCTTGGAATGCTGGCTCTGACGGCGCTGATGCGTTTTTCTCAGCTGCTCCTGAACGGCGGGCACATTCCCTGGCTCTTACAGCTCATCGGCGTACTGCTGGTCATCGGCTTCGTGCTTGGCCTCTTCGCGCTGGCGTTTGCGCCGCTGGTGCTCTCCGCCGTCCGCTGGCGCGACCATGTGCTCAAGGACGAGGGCTATCTCACGCTGACGCTGCCGGTGAGCCTCCATCAGCTGCTCATCTCCAAGCTCATCGTTTCCGCCGTGTGGTATGCGGCGGCGTTCATCGTGGGACTTCTCTCGCTGCTGATTGCTGCCTCCGGCTGGAGCACTCTCCAGTATGTCCCCGATTTTTTCAATGATGTTTTCACAGCGTTCTTCGGAATGGAGGCCTCGCTGCGCAGTCACGCGCTGCTGATCGTCTTTGAGCTTTTCTGCAATTTCGTCTTTGCCGTTTCTGCCGCCGAGCTTGTGGTATACGCCGCCTATTCCATCGGTTACAGCTTCAATAAGCGCAAGACGCTCTGGACGACCATCCTTGTGCTCGTGTTCTTCGAGGTCGCGCAGTTCACTGCCATCGCCATGATCGGCGCGTTTTTCAACGCCGACCCCACGCGCTGGATGAATCTGGACATTCACAGCGCGCCCGCGAGCGTCGAGCTGCTGCTCCTCTGGGGGATGTTCGGCGAACTGCTCTTCGCCGCAGCGGGCTACGCCGTGACATGGTACTTCACGACGAAAAAACTGAATCTCGAGTAACGCATTTTCTGAAAAAGCAGCCGCGAAGAGCCTCCGCTTTTCCGGCTGCTTTTCTGTGCCCTTCTTTCGGCAAAATTTCCCCAGGGGCGAAAATTATGTCAACCGTCAGCTTCTAACTCACTCGTTTGAAAGGAGTCATCTCATGCAAATCCTGACTGTTTCCGGTCTTCAAAAGACCTACACCACGCGCTTTGGCGGCAGCAAGGTCCAGGCGCTCAAAAATGTCAACTTCACCGTCGAATCCGGCGAGTATGTCGCCATCATGGGCGAGAGCGGCAGCGGCAAAACGACGCTTCTCAATATCCTCGCCGCGCTCGACAAGCCCACCGGCGGCACAGTGCTGCTCGGCGGCAAGAACCTCTCCGAGATCCCCGAAGAAACCGCCGCAGCCTTCCGCCGCGACAATCTGGGCTTTGTGTTTCAGGACTTCAGCCTGCTCGACACGTTCTCGCTCGAGGACAACATCTGCCTGCCTCTCGTGCTCGCGGGCAAGTCGCGCACGGAGATGCGCGACCGGCTCTCACCGCTCGCCTACGACCTCGGCATCGAGACGCTGCTCAAAAAGTACCCCTACGAGGTCTCCGGCGGACAGAAGCAGCGCGCCGCCGTCGCCCGCGCGCTCATCACCCGCCCGCAGATCTTGCTGGCCGACGAGCCGACCGGCGCGCTCGACTCCCGCTCGACCGACGAGCTCTTGAAGCTCTTCGGCGAGATCAACGCCTCTGGCCAGACCATCGTGATGGTCACGCACTCTGTGCGCGCGGCGAGCTGCGCCTCGCGCGTGCTGTTCCTGCGCGACGGCGAGGTCTCGCTCGAGTTAAAGCGCGGCAAGGACACGGATTCCCAGTTCTACCAGCGTATCACCGATGCGCTCACGCAGCAGCAGACGGGAGGCGAATGCGCATGAAGCCCACCTTTTACCCCCGCCTTGCGTGGATGGGTATCAAAAAGAACGCAAGGCTCTATGTGCCCTATCTTCTCTCCTGCGCGTTCATGGCAGCGATGCTGTATGTCATTGCGTACCTCGCCGTCACCCCCGCGCTCTATACGGTCAATGGCAAGGTGAACGGCTCCGGCACCTCTGCGGTCGCGATGACGATGAGCCTTGGCTCGTTCGTCGTATCGGTGTTCATCGCGTTGTTTCTCTTCTACACGAACAGCTTTCTCCTGCGTCGCCGCAAGAAGGAATTCGGCCTTTACAGCGTGCTCGGCATGGACCGCGGCGCACTCAGCGCCATTCTCTTCTGGGAGACACTTCTGGCCGCGGCGTTCACGCTGATCGCGGGGCTTGGCCTCGGCCTGCTGCTCTCCTATGTCTCGCAGTCCGCACTGCTGCGGCTTTTATCTCTCCCCGCCGCGGCTTTCACCGTGAGCCTTGCCGCCATCAAGCAGTGCGCCATCACGTTCATCGCCATCTTCGCGCTGCTCTACGTGCGCGGTGTGCTGTCGCTGCGCCATGCACAGGGCGCGGCGCTTTTGAAGAGCGAAAACGTCGGTGAAAAGCCGCCGAAGTCGCAATGGCTGCTCGTCATCCCCGGCCTTGCGCTGCTGCTCGGCGCGTACTACATCGCCGCGACCATCAACGACCCCGTACAGGCGATGCTGCTCTTCTTCCTCGCGGTCATCATGGTCATTCTATCGACGTATCTTCTCTTCATCTCCGGCAGCGTGACGCTCTGCAAAACACTCCAGAAGGATGAAAAATTCTACTACAAAAAGCGCAACTTTGTTTCCCTCTCGTCGCTCACCTACCGCATGAAGCGAAACGGCGCGGGCCTCGCCTCCATTTGCATTCTCTCGACGATGGTGCTGGTGATGCTTGCCTCGACGGCGAGCCTCTATTTTGGCGCGGAGGACGCGATCAACACGCTTGCCGTCCAGAATCACTGGCATCCCACGGAAATGGCGGACGTCCGTGCGGAATTTTTCTCCCTCTACGGCAGTCTCTTCTTCCTCGGCATTCTTTTAAGTGTGCTGTTTCTGTTCGCAACGCTCCTGATGCTCTACTACAAACAGGTCGTGGAGGGGTATGAGGATGCCTCGCGCTTTGCCATCATGCAGCGCGTGGGCATGACCAAGCGCGACATCCGTGAGAGCGTGAACGCGCAAATGCTGCTCATTTTCCTGCTGCCGCTCGCCGCGGCGGCGCTGCACCTCGCCTTCGCCCAGCCGATGGTCTGGCAGATCATGCAGCTGTTCGGCATCCAGAACCTCACGCTGTTTCTCGGCGTGACCGGCGCGGCGCTGTTTCTTTTCGCACTGCTCTACTGCGCGATGTATCGCCTGACGTCGAATGCGTATTTCCGCATCGTCAGCACCGGCGGCGCCGCGGCGTGACGCGCTTTAATTTATAGAGAACGGGACGGAAATATTCATTTCCGTCCCGTTCTTCTTTTTCTCTTTTTACACCAGCAGACCGTATTTTTCGACCAGCGGCGCAAGGGCATCTTTGGTGAGATTTCCCTCGTACAAGGCTCTTCCCTGATAGGCGCGCAGGCCCGCTTCCAAAAGCTCCGCGTCGTCGCAGATAAGGCACAGCGGCTTTCTGATCATATACTGGTAGTCCGCCAGCGCGTCGACGTCCGCCCAGGACGCGAGCTTCAGCGCGACCATCGGCCATTCGTCATCCATCGCATCGGAGAGCTTGTCCTCCAAATCGCCGTCCGCGGTCAGCACCGCGCCGTACGTCGCATCGGCGGGCAGGAAGAAGGCTTCCTTCTCCGTTGCCGCGGGAAGAAGGTCGAGGCATTCCGGTGCGGGGCGAACGTATTCCGCGTCCTTGAGCGCCGCTTTCAGCGCGGCGATGTGCTCCTCCGTCGTGCCGCAGCAGCCGCCGAAGAGGGCCACACCTGCCTTGAGCATCTCGGGCACCAGCGCGACAAATTCCTCCGGCCGGCAGTTGTACACAGCCTCGCCGTTCACGATCTCCGGCATGCCGGCGTTGGGCTTGGCGATCAGCGGCACGCGCGCGTATTTATGCAGGCGTTGGAGCTGCGGCAACATCTGCTCGGGGCCTGCCGAGCAGTTCAGGCCGAATGCGCTCACGCCCATGCCCTCCATCACGGAAAGCGCCGCGACCACGTCCGTACCGGAGAGGATCTTGCCGCTCTCATCGCAGGTAAAGGACACAAGGATGGGCTTTTTGCTCATGCTGCGGATCGCCAGCACCGCCGCACGCGCATCGGTCAGCGTCATCATCGTCTCGATGACGTAAAGGTCGACGCCCGCCTGCTCAAGGCCCGCCGCCTGCTCGGTGTAAATGTCGACGAGCTCTTCAAACGACGCATCGCCGAGGGGGGCTAAAAAGCGGCCCGTGGGCGCGATATCGCCCGCGACCCATGCTTTTCCGTCCGCCGCCTGCTTCGAGAGCTGCGCGAGCGCTTTGTTCATCTCCTCCGTGTGATTGAAGATGCCGCGCTCTTCGAGCTTCTGGCGGTTGCCGCCGAACGTCGGCGCGTAGAGCACATTCGAGCCGCTCGCCACATACTTGCGCTGAATTTCAAGGATGCTCTCGGGATGCTCGAGCACCCATTGCTCGGCGCTCATGTCGCCGGTGAAGCCGCGCTTTTGGAGCTCGGTGCCGGTCGCGCCGTCCAAAATCACGGGAAACTGCATTTCCATAGGGTATTCCTCCATTAAAAATTCCTGTTCGGAACGATTTTCAAAATGTCAAACTGTCGGTGAACGCGCGGGAAAAGTCGTCGCGCCTGGAAAGCTCGAGATAGCGGCACTTTTCGGGAATCTCCGCGAGCTTTCGCCAGTTTTCCCCGTCAAGCGCCAGCATCGAAGCGCCCGCGAGCGCCGCGTTGCCAAGGGGTCTGATTTTACTAAGGCACGCGCGCGGCAGCATGCCGATGCGCACTACATTCTCGGGCGAGAGATAGTTGCCGAACCCGCCCGCGAGCTCCACACTCGCAATGTCGTCCGCCGTCACGCCGCGCTGCTCGAGCAGCACCCGAATACCGCCTGCCACCGCCGCCTTGGCAAGCTGCAGGTTGCGCACGTCGCGCGCCGTCAGGCTAACGGCCTTCGTCAGGTGGAAGACGCCGTTGCCCTGGCCATCCTCGGTCAGATAGCGGCGCATGTCCTCCGGCGCGTCCTGCGGCGGCAGCAGCCGCCCGCTTTCGTCGATCACACCTCGCTCCAAAAGCACGGCGACGAGGTCGACCAGTCCCGAGCCGCAGATGCCCTTTGCCTCTCCCCCGCCGACAATGTCGCAGAGGAAGCCCCTGTCATAGCTCACATGGCTCACCGCGCCCGTGATGCCCGGCATGCCGCAGCTGATGCCCGCGCCCTCAAACGCTGGGCCCGAGGCGACCGCGCAGCAGAGCGCGCCACTCTCATTTCCCAGCGCCATTTCGCCGTTCGTGCCGATATCGAGAAACAGCCGCAATTCCGGCTGCACAAAAAGGCCGTCTGCCAACAGTCCCGCCGTGATATCGCCGCCGACATAGCCCGCGACGCACGGGGCAAATTGCACGGGAATGCCCGAAAGCAGCTCACCCGCGCCGTCTTCAAACAGCGTCTCCGGCTGAAACGGCGCGCGGGCGATGGACGCGACCTCGCGCCCGTCGAAAAGGTGCTGCATCACGGTATTGCCCGCAATGATGAGCTCCTTGACTTCATCCGTCTTCCGTCCGGCGGCGGAAAGTGTCTGTCCTAAAAGCGTCTCGGTCTGCGCGCGGATACAGCGCGACAGCTCGCCGAGCCCGTCGAACGCTTCCATCGTGTGCTGGATGCGGCTGATAACGTCCGCGCCGTAGGGCGCCTGCGCGTTCCAGTCCTGAGCCTGCGCGAGCAGCTTTCCGTCTGCGCGGTCGAAGAGCCGCAGCGCCACCGTCGTCGTACCGAGGTCGACTGCCGCGCCAAGGCCCGAGCGGCCCGCCTGCGCCTTCGGCAGTGTGAGCGTGTCCGTCAGGATGACGCCGCGCATCGTCTCGGGCAGGTCGATCCAATCGCCGTCCTGCGCTTTCGTCTTGCAGGCAAGGCGCGGCACACCGTTCACCTTCACGCGGCATTTGCCGCAGCGGCCCTTGCCGCCGCAGGCTGCGGGGATGGAATATCCCGCCCGCCGCAGCGCGGAGAGCAGCGTCTCCCCTGCTTCGAACGGGACCGGCGTGATTTTCGCCCCCTGCTGAACTTGAATGCTTGACACGAGCTTCCCCCACCCATATAATAGATAAATAATGTATAAATAGTATTTTATGCAGAAATAAATTCCCTTGTCAAGAGGCATTGCTTATGACAGACCTTCTCACCCTCACCCGCGAGGTCGGCTTCTCCCAGTGCGCACCGGTGAATATGGATGCACTCGATCCGCTCGAAGCCGTTCGCGACATGTGCAAAGCTGACCGCTGCGGCCGCTACGGCAAAAGCTGGAGCTGCCCGCCCGCCTGCAGCACACTCGAGCAGGCAAGGGCGCAAATCAAGCGCTATTCACAGGGGATTTTGGTGCAGAGCACTGCGCAGCTCGAGGATGAATTTGATTACACTGGTATGACGTCGCTCTTGGAGGCGCATAAAAAGCGCTTTTCGACCTTCGCCCGCCAGGCGCGGCTCTTATTCCCTCACTGTCTGCCGTTGACGGCGGGCACATGCACGCTCTGCCATACCTGCACCTATCCGGACCGTCCCTGTCGACATCCCAAGCAGAGGCTTTCTTCGATGGAGGCCTACGGACTGTTCGTCAGTGACGTCTGCGTCCGCTCAAACCTCGCCTACAACTATGGTCCCCGCACTTTGACCTACACAGCCTGCGTGCTGTATTGATAAAGGAGATCTTCCCCGTGTCTACCCCGAAAGAAATTTTTCTTGAACTCATCAAGCCCGACGGCCAGCCCGAGCGTCAGCTCTGCCAGTATGAAGCGCTGCACATGTGCCTCACGGACCCCATCAACACCTATCTTCGCGGAAACCGCAAACGCGGTTCCGTGAGCAAGGACCGTTGGGGCACGACCATCAGTTTTCCCGAGGACGCGCCCGGCCCTATCCCCGTCCACACGCCGGAGCTGTCAGTCTGCACGGATGTCACATGCTGGAAAGAGACCATCCACGTGCCCGACCTGAGTGTCTGCTCCGAGGGCTGGGAGGAGTGCCGCACGCGCTCGCGCGCCGCCGCGGACGCCGAGGGCAAGCTCCTCGCCGGCTTCATGGGCACAGGCATTTTTGAGCAGTGCCACTTCCTCATGGGCTTTGAAGATACGCTGACCGCGCTTTACGAGCATCCCGACGAGATGCACGAGCTCATCGAGACGATCACGCAGTACCGTCTCGACTATGTCCGCCGTCTGATCGACGGCTTGCAGCCCGATGTCATCTTCTCCCACGATGACTGGGGCACGAAAAACGCCCTCTTTATGAAGCCCGACATGTGGCGCGAGTTTTTCAAGGAGCCCTACCGCCGCTTTTATGGCTACATCCGCTCGCGCGGCGTCATCGCCATCCACCACGCCGACTCGTACCTCGTCTCCATCGTGGACGACATGGCCGAGATCGGCATTCAGGTCTGGCAGGGTACACTGCCGGAAAACGACATCCCCGCCCTCCAGCGCCACTTAAGCGGCAAGCTCACGCTTATGGGTGGCTTTGGCGCGGCCATCGACCGTGCGGACGCGCAGCCCGATGAAATTCTCGCCTACGCAAGGGACGCGCTCGCGCGCTGCTGCCCCGGCGGGCACTTTATCCCCTCGATCACCTATGGCCTTGCCGGTACGGTCTTCCCGCACGTGGATCAGTACCTCGATCAGGCCGTGAACGAGTACAACGCGGGGCTGCACATCCCCGTCACGCCGCTCCCCGCCGTGCCGAAGCGTGAGATTGGTGCCGCAAAGGCCGAGGTGGTGCAGGCCGCAACCTCCGCGCAGGAGTCCGCCGATGTGTTCGAGAACATCGCCCGCGCGCTCGAGCGCGGCCAGCAGAAAAAGCTGCTCACCCTCTGCCAGCAGGCACTCGACGAAGGCCACGAGCCGGGCGACATTCTCTCCGAGGGCATGATCGTCGGCATGAACCGCCTCGGCGAGGCGTTCTCCGCCAACCGCGCGTTCGTTCCCGAAATGCTCATGGCCGCGCGCTGCATGTCCGCCGCCACGGAGCTTCTGAAGCCCCTGATGGTCGGCGAGGGCACCGAGCCCGTCGGCCGCGTGTGCCTCGGCACCGTGAAGGGCGACATGCACGACATCGGCAAAAACCTCGTCAAGATCATGATGGAGGGCAGCGGCATCGAGGTCTTTGACCTCGGCGTAGACACGTCGGCGGAGCAGTTCGTCAGCACCGCCGTGGAGAATCACTGCGGCGTGATTGCCTGCTCGTCGCTGCTGACCACCACGATGGGAGAAATGCGCGAGGTCGTCAAGCTCGTCCATGAGCGCGGCTTACAGAATCAGATCAAGGTCATGATCGGCGGCGCGCCCATCAGCCAGAGCTTCTGCGACGAGATCGGCGCGGATTACTACGCCGAAGACGCCGGTGCCGCCGCCCGCGAGGCGGTGAAGATCCTGAAAGTGCAGAAGGCGTCGTAAACAATTACAATACATCAAAAAGGTCCCGTCCGAAGACGGGACCTTTTTCTATGCATTCTGTTGTACGGTACGTGTCCTTACTTGCCCGCGTACTCGACCAGCATCTCGAAGAAGTTCAGGCAGGTCTCATAGTCGCACAGGGCCTTTTCGGGGGTCTTGGTGTAAAGCACGAACTTGCAGTCATTCTCGGGGTGGAACTGCACGCCGAGGCAGAAGGTCTTGTCCTGACGCTCGACCGCTTCAATGACTTCCACGCCGTCATACGTCGCCGTGCTGACGACGGTGAGGTTCGTGCCCTCAACGCCGCCGACCGCCTGGTGGTGCCAGGAGGAAACGTTCTTCAGCTCCGTAGAGCCGACGATCTTATAGAGCCACTTGGAGGCGTCCTTATTGATGGTCACATCGTGGCGGGCATAGGTGCGGTCAGGCGCGTCGGCCGGCATTCTGTGCGTATCGTTGTAGGTCTTCCCCTGCTCCTTATAGTAGTTGGGGATATCCTGGATGAACGTGCAGCCGGAGACGATGGACATCACCTGCTCGCCGCGGCAGACCGCGAACGTCGGCACGTCTTTTTCAAGGCAGTAGGCCATGAGCATGTAGTCGGAGATATCGCGCGTGGCGTTGATCTCTTCGCCCTCGTTCTTTTCCTTCTCGGGGACCTTGAACAGGGACGGGCTCACATCCTCGCCGCCGGTGAAGAAGACGCCGTCGATGGCCTGCATCACAGCGCCGACGTTGCTGGCCGTGAGATCCTTTTCCTTCACCTTGTCAGCGTATTCCTGCTTGAGCATGCCGCTCTCTTCGAGATACGCGGACTCGATCTTGCCCTCGGCATCGTACTTCACGGCCGTGCTCGTCACCTGATCGAGCTCGACGGGGATAGCGCCGACGGTCTTGAAGATCGTCTTGTGGGAGTCGTAATTCTGGCCGTTGTAGGACCAGCTGATGCCGATGACCGGCTTGTCCGCGATCGCCGCGGCATTCTTGAGCATCTGCTCGAGCATCGCCGTCGTCACGGGCTTGGACGCCTCGTAGGTCAGGCCGTCCATCAGGCCGGACCAGACAGCCATATCGTCATAGTCCGCGGGCCAATCCTTCAGCAGTGCCTTGTCCAGACCGGTGCTGCGCAGGATCATCGCGGCCGCTTCCAACTGCGTAACGGCTGCGTCGGGCGCAAATGCGTCCTTGCTGACGCCGTTGACAATGCCCTTGGAGTAGGCGAGGTTGATCGCGCCTTCAAACTTGCTGCCCTCGACAACATCCTTGAATGCGCTCGCATCCTTGGCGCTCGCTTCCGCCTGTGCGGCGAGGCCCATGTTTTTGATGACCTCCTGCGTCACTTCGGCGCGGGTCATCGAAGCGGCGTTATCATCTGCGAAGGCGGTGACGGAGAGACTGAGCGCGAGAACAAGTGCCAGGATCAGGGACGTTGCTTTCAGAGACAATCTTTTCATACAAATTCTCCTTCGTTCGATATTGGGCGGCACGCGCATGCCGCTCTACCGCCATGATAGCGAGGCAAAGTGAAAATAGCAAGTCCAAGTTGCGGCAAATTGCATTTTTAGCCACTGTATACAACCCATCGACCACTTTTTCCGTGTGATATGCACAATCGCTTTTCCGCTCTCGCATTTTCACTATTCAAGCCGCCGGCGTACGATTTTTGCCCCGCCCTTGTTTTTATGGGGCAATCACGGTATACTATAAAAATAAGCACCGTTCCCATTTCATCAGAAAGGAAATATTCTATGGATATCAAATTTTCCGGCTCGGACGCCGGCGGCTTTCAGTTCGACCCGAACGCCGCGCCCAAGCCCAAACGCGAGCGCAAGCCCCGCAAGTCGATCGGCAGCAAGGGCGGCCGCATCGCGGTCAACACGCTCGTCACGCTGCTTGTCGGCGCAGTCTTCTTCTACGTGCAGATGCCCGCCATCAACCTGCATGCTGAAGAGTTCTACGGTTTCGTGCTGCTGCTTTGCGTCACGTACTGCATCTGCGCGCTCTTCACCTCCGGCTTTCAGGGCACGGGGGCCAAGGGCTACTTCACGTTCGTCAAAAAGCAGTGCACCGTGCCCTTCTTTGTCGTGGCGGCGCTCATCGTCACAGCGCTCGTCGGCGCGCTGACGTCGTGGGTCGTGCTGCGAGCCAAGGACTATCAGGCGCTGCTGCCGATCGAGAGCGGCAGCTTTGCAAGCGAAATTGAAGAGGTCTCGTATGACCGCATCCCGATGCTCGACCGCGACAGCGCCGAAAAGCTCGGCGACCGCAAGCTCGGCGAACTGGCAGACATGGTCTCGCAGTTCGAGGTCGCGGAAAACTACACGCAGATCAACTACCACGGCCGCCCCGTGCGCGTCACGCCGCTGCGCTACGGCGACATCATCAAGTGGTTCAACAACCGTTCGGAGGGGCTGCCCGCCTACCTCATCATCGACATGGTCACGCAGAACGTCGAGGTCGTGCGTTTGGATGACGGCATGAAGTACACGACCGCCGAGCATTTCTCCCGCAACCTCTACCGCCACCTGCGCTTTGCGTACCCGACCTATATGTTTGAAGAGCCGGTCTTCGAGATCGACGAGGACGGCACGCCCTACTGGGTCTGCGCCAAGAAGGAAAAGACCATCGGCCTGTTCGGCGGCACGGACAACCACGGCGCGGTGCTCGTCAACGCCATCACGGGCGAGAGCGAATACTATGAAGAGCCGCCCGCATGGGTCGACCACGTCTACTCTGCCGAGCTCATCATCGAGCAGTACGACTATTACGGCCAGTATCACAACGGCTTCTGGAACTCCATCTTCGGCCAGCGCGACGTGACCGTCACGACCGACGGCTACAACTACCTTGCTGAAGGTGACGACGTTTACCTCTACACGGGTGTGACGAGCGTCGGCGGCGACGAGAGCAACATCGGCTTCCTGCTCTCCAACCAGCGCACGAAGGAGACGAAATACTATCCCTGCGCGGGCGCGACGGAGTACAGCGCGATGGACAGCGCCGAGGGTCAGGTGCAGAACCTGCGCTATAACGCGACGTTCCCGCTGCTGCTGAACGTCGCCGAGCAGCCGACGTACTTCATGGCGCTCAAGGACGCGAGCGAGCTCGTCAAGATGTACGCGATGGTCAATGTCAACCAGTACCAGATCGTCGCCACCGGCGCGACGCTCGCCGACTGCGAGGCGAACTACCGTCAAATGCTGCTCAAAAATAACCTCATCTCCGACGATCAGGGATCCATCGACGTCACGCCGAGCGATTATAAGAGCGTCGAGGGCACGATCGCCGAGATCCGCACGGCAGTCGTAGATGGCAACAGCATCTACTTCCTGCGCTTTGACGGCGAGAGCGCCTTCTCCGTGCGCATGAGCGCGGCTGAGGTCGCCTATGCGCCGCTGCTGAACGTCGGCGACCGCGTGTGCGTCTACTACCGCGACGGCTACGTCACGGAAAACTGGATCGAAGCGTCCGACGTCGAGCTGCTGGATGGCAGCGCCCAGAGCGCACCGCCCGTAGAAACGAGCGTTTCGACTGAGGACAGCGCGGATCCCGTCGAAAACGCACAGGAAATGCCGTAAAGCGGCGGCAAAGCACTTTCTATTACAAATTTTGATAGGGGTGGCGACACCCCTATCTCTTTTTGGAATGCATTGCACAAAAATGCAAGATTATGAGCAGTTTTTCTCGATAAAATGACCGCTTTGAAAGTTGGCTTGCATCAATCTAATATGTTTTATTAAAAAAGTTAAAGTTTTTTGTCCATTTTTCTGCCAAATGCACAAAAAGTCAGAAAGAATTTCTTGCACAGCGCCAATAGCGTTTTGCTTGAGAATTTTTTCCTTTGGTGATAAACTCATAGACAAGATGGCTGAACCATCAAGCCCTGATTTTCAGGGTAATTTTAGAGGAGGCTACTTATCATGAACGCTTACATTGAGAGAGTTCTTGCCGAGACCAAGGCCAAGAACGCGAATGAGCCCGAATTCCTGCAGACCGTCGAAGAAGTCCTGTCTTCCCTCGAGCCGGTCATCAACGCCCACCCCGAGTACGAGAAGGCCTGCCTGCTTGAGCGCATGGTCGAGCCCGAGCGCACCATCGAGTTCCGTGTTGTCTGGATGGACGATAACCTTCAGTATCACGTCAACCGTGGTTACCGCGTGCAGTACAACGCGGCCCTCGGCCCCTACAAGGGCGGCCTGCGTTTCGCTTCCAACGTTAACCTTTCCATCATCAAGTTCCTCGGCTTCGAGCAGACCTTCAAGGATGCTCTGACCTGCCTGCCCATCGGCGGTGCCAAGGGCGGTTCCGACTTCTCCCCCATCGGCCGCAGCGACGGCGAAGTCATGCGCTTCTGCCAGGCTTTCATGACCGAGTTCCATCGTCACATCGGTCAGGACATCGACTGCCCCGCTGGTGACGTTGGTGTCGGCGGCCGCGAGGTCGGTTATCTGTACGGCCAGTATCGCCGCATCGTCGGCGCTGCCGAGTTCGGTGCTATGTCCGGTAAGGCTGTCTGCACCGGCGGTTCCATCCTCCGTCCCGAGGCTACCGGTTTCGGCGCTGTCTATTATCTGCGCGAAGTCCTGAAGCACGACGGCAAGGAAGTCAAGGGCATCCGTGTCGCCATGTCCGGCTACGGCAACGTGGGCTGGGGCATCATGAAGAAGATCGACGAGCTCGGCGGTAAGGTCACCTACTTCGCCGGTCCCGACGGCTACATCCACGACCCCGATGGCGTCTGCGGCGAAGAGAAGCTCAACTTCATCCTCGAGATGCGCGCCAAGGATCCGATGCACTGCAAGCCCTACGCTGACAAGTTCGGCGTTGAGTTCGTCGAGGGTCAGAAGTGCTGGGGCGTCAAGGACGTTGACGTTTACATGCCCGCCGCCACCCAGAACGACGTCAACATGGAGTGGGCGAAGAAGATCGCCGAGTCCGGTGTTCCCTACTACATCGAGGTCGGCAACATGCCCACCACCAACGATGCTCTCGCTTTCCTGATGGAGCAGAAGAACCTCACCGTCGCTCCTTCCAAGGCTGTTAACGCCTGCGGCGTTTCCGTCTCCGAGCTCGAAATGGCTCAGAACGCTCAGCGTATCTACTGGAGCGCTGAGGAAGTCGACGCCAAGATGGAGTCCATCATGAAGAACATCTATGATGCTTCTGTTGAGGCTGCCGAGCGCTATGGCCTGGGCTACAACCTGGTCGCCGGTGCTAACATCGCTGGCTTCCAGAAGGTCGCCGACGCCATGATGGCTCAGGGTATTTTCTAATCGAAAATCCCTCACGACTTTCTCGTGCCGCACATCTGTGCGCATGAACCAACAAGAAAAAGGCATCCTGCTTTCGCAGGGTGCCTTTTTTGTTGTTCTCAGGTGTTGTCGCGGCTGATGGGCTTTCGCACCAGCAGCGCAAGCAGCGCCTTTTTGTCGAGCGGGCAGAGCGGATAGAGATACCCTTTCCCCACGATCGGTTTTGTCGTCGCGAGCAGCACGACGATCACGATGCAGCCGAGCACCAGCCCGATCCAGTCCAGCACGCCGACAAACAGCAGCAGCATCAGCCGCAGCAACTTGAAGGCATAGCCGAGCTCATAGCTCGGCTGGGCGAAGTTCGCGATGGCGACGAACGCCATGTAGGCCAGCACCTCCGGCACGAGCCAGTGCGCCTGCACGGCGAAATCGCCGAGCACGAGCGCGCCGAGCATGCTGAACGAGTTTGAGAACACATCCGGCGTGTTGAGCGAGGCGAGCTTCAATAGATCGACAATGAACTCCGCCAGCAGAAGCTGCACGAGCAACGGCACGGAATAGTGGCTGTCGATGGCTAAAAACTCAAGCCCTGCCTGCGTGCGCGACGGGTCCTTCACAAGCAGGAACCACACGGGCGTGATGAACATCGTGAGCAGGAACACCACGATGCGCAGGATGCGCAGATACGTCCCGATCAGCGGCGGAAAGTAGAAGTCGTTTGCCTCCTGCACAAAGTCGAAAAAGTGCGTCGGCAGGATCATCGCCGCGGGCGAGTTGTCCACGAGCACGACGATGTCACCTTCCATGACGCAGGCCGTCGCGGCGTCGGGCCGCTCAGTGTATCGCACCTTGGGAAACGGCGTCCACCACTGCTTCTTGCCCATCATCGCCTCAGCGATGCTCTCTTGGCTCATCGAGACCGAGCGCACATCGATCTTTGCAAGCTTCTGCCGCACCTCGTCGAGCAGCTTTCTGTCGACCTTGTTTTCCAAATAGCAGAGCACCACGTCCGCGCGCGAGCAGTCCGACACCTTGTGACCTTCGAGCGTAAGCTGCGGGTCGCGAATGCGGCGGCGCAGCAGCGCCGCGTTGGCGACAAGCGTTTCGATGAAGCCGTCGTGCGCGCCGCGCAGCACCTTGCCCGACGACGGCTCCTCCACCCCGCGCGCGGGATACTGCTTCGCGTCGATCAGCGCGCACTCGTCATAGCCCTCGACCAGCAACGCCATCTTGCCCAAAAATACGCTTGTCACCGTGTTTTTGACACTTTTCTCGGCGTTTACCTCGTTGAATGTGATGTATCGGTCGATGAATTGCTGCATCGTCTGCGCGTCGCTAACGTCTCTGAGCGGCAGCCAGAAGCTCAGCATCCGCTCAATAACCGCGTCGTCGCCGTAACCGTCCACCACCCACAGCCGCGCCCGCCTGCCGCCGACATACAAGTCGCGCGAGATCATATCAAAGCACCGCCCCACGCCAAGCAGATCATCCAGCGCGCGGGTGTTTTCCTCGTAGTTTGCCGAAAAAAGCTCCATAACCGCCCTCCGCCACATAATTTTCCTTATTATGCTCATGAGCAGAAATTTTATGCCGCGCGGGCGGCAGATTTTCCCTGCGACGCGCAGGGGAGCGATTAAGGGGGATATTCTCTTTCCTCGGAAAGAGAATATCCCCCTTTGACCCCCAAGAGAAAGGGATTCACATTGGCAGCCTGTGGCTTGAAGGGGTGCAGCGCTTGCCGATTGCACTGCCTGCGTGGCGGCATTGCTACGCTCGCCGCCATTGGCTCTGCTATACGACTTGTCTCTGCTTCTATTATCCGCTGCCGCTCTGCTCATCTTCTTTTAGTGCGGTGTAATCGCCTACTAACGATAGTGCAAATATTGCGGCGAGCAAAGCAATGCCGCCTTGGCAGGCAAAAGCAAGGTTGATACCAAAGTAGAACGCAGTTGCGTAAGGCTAACGAATCGCAGGCAAAGCGACAGCGAAGATAGAAGCAAATCAAATCGTTTAGATACAATACTTGGCAAGCAGTTGCATTCCGGAGGCATAAAGGCTGTTCAAGCCTGAGACTGCCAATCAAAACCCTTTCTCTTGGGGGGTGTAAGGGGGGCTATTCTCTTTTCGCGGAAAGAGAATAGCCCCCCTTATTGCCGTTCCCGCACAGTGCGGGAACAAATATCAAACTTCTTTGTTGAAGTAAAAGAACTTCTCATCCTCTCCCTTCTTCCTCATGCAGGAAGAAAGCATTTTATAAGAAGCGTCGTTCTCCTTGAAGCACTTGGCGACGACGTGTCCCAGGTGGCGCTGGTAGAGTCCCCATTCGGCCACGGCGCGGAACGCTTCGACGCCGTAGCCCTGTCCGCCGTATTCCGGCGCGATGCGGCAGCCTTCCTCCGCGCCGCCCTTGCCGTCGAAACGGTAGAGCAGCACCTCACCGATGCACTTGCCGTCTAAACGGATGGCAAAGTTGATGGCGCGCTTTTTGGCAAAGTCCTCTCGCACAACGTCGAGGAAATAAGAGTCTAAGTCTTCACCCTTCCAGTCGGTGCGGTAGTCGTAGCCCCACCACTTGTTGCGCTCATCGTCGAGGCAAAGCGCGTTGTAGGCCTCGCGGTCCTTGTCGGTAAAGGCCGAAAGTGTCAGGCGCTCGGTCTTGAGCGTCGGGATCTCGTCCAAGTCCTCCAGCTCGTTTTTCACATCAAAGCAGAACTTCTCCGCGAGCTTGCACGGCAGGTATTGAAGCTTCGAGGTGCGAAGGCCGCGGTCGCCCGCATCGTCCTCACGGTTCAAATACCTGACGCCGTCCACGGCGTAGCAGCGGGCGAACTCCTGCACCGTCGCGGGATAGACGCCCTCGTAGCCGTAGAGCGCCTTTTCGATGTGGACGTGCAGCGTCTCGCCGCAGCGCTCAGCCATCGCGATAGAAATGAGCCGCCCCTCGTACTCCATACCGCCGACATAGAGCCACGACGCGCCCGTCAGGCGCAGCATCGTCTTGGCAAGCGCCAACTCCTGCTTGGCCGACTGCGAGGTCTTTTCAAACACCTCCGTATAGTCCTGCCAGAAGCGCTCGATCAGCGGCAGATCATCCTTCCCCAGCGCACGGAACTGCGCCTCGGGATAGAGTTTGCGGAATTTGTTGACGTGGTTGCGCTGGCCGCTGTAATGGCGGCCCGGGAACTCGCGCAGATCGTTCGCCTCGTAAATATAGTCGCGCCAGGAACGAAAATTGTTGAGGTGGAAGCGCGGATAGCGCTCTAAGAGCTTCGCCGTCTTCTCCTGCGGCACGACGGACAGCTCGAGCGAGATGCCCTGCTCCACGCAATAATCCTCAATGGCGCAGAGCGCGGCCTCCTCATCGCCGTCCGGTCCCGGCACGGGATAGTCGAAGCAGGGCTTGCCGTCGATGCAGTTTTTCACGATCAGGCAGCCCGCCGCCTCGGCATACTGCGGGTGCAGGTGCCCGCGCCACATCAGCTTGACGAGTGCGGAATACTCGCATAATTGGTAGTTGCAATTCTTATAATAGCGACGCAGGCGGGAAAGATCCCGCTGCGCAACGGGTTTGAACGTCAGCATGGAAAACCTTTTTCTCCTTTTCGAGTCGTATCGATTATTTTACCCGTTTTTGCGCCGCGTTACAAGTCTTTTTTCATTTGGGCTCCAGCTCGGCGAGCACCGTCTGCGCGCACTCAAGGAACTGCTGGAGCGACGCCTGCCGCCCCTCGCCCGCGCGCACGGCCATGCCGAGCTCGCGCGCCGACTTGGGCTCCACCGGCACAAGCAGCACGCCATCTCCGCGGCCGCGCAGCGTCAGCTCCGTCATCATGCTCACGCCGAGACCGTGCTCGACCATGCTGATGACCGTCGGGTCGTCCACTGCCGTCGGCAGGATGTGCGGCTTGACGCCCACGCGGTTGAAGATGCGCATGATGTCCTTGTCAAAGCCCTGCGCAGGCATGATGAAGTCACGCCCGTCGAACTCGCTCAGCGGATACCCCGTGCGCCCGTCGATGGGATAGTCCTTGGGCAGCACGGCATACATCGTGTCGTCTTGCAGATGGATCCACTCGTAGCCACTCTCCTCTTCCTGATGGCTGACAAAGATGACGTCCATCTTTCCCTGCGCCAAAAGCTCATAGGGGCTGCGGATATGATCCGCCATGCGGATGTCGACGTCAACGTCGGGCCGCTCCTCACGAAAGCGGCGGATGATGCTCGGCAGCCAGTGCATGGCCATGCTGGCGAACGCACTCACGCGGATGACCTCGCTGCGCGAGGACGCCACCTGCGCGATCGTGCTGTCAAGCCGCGCGTTGGCCTGCAAAAATTCGCGGATGGCGGGCGCTACACGCTCGCCGTCCTTCGTCAGTCGGACGCCGCCGCGCCCGCGCTCGAGCAGCGTGAAGCCGACCTCGCGTTCGAGGGAATTCATCATGTGCGTCAGGCCGGACTGCGTGTAGCCCATCACCTCCGCCGCCTTGGTAAAGCTGCCGAGGTCTACCGCCATCAGCAGCGCTTCTAACTTTTTGCTCTCCATAGGATATTCCTTTCCTATTAGTATTCAGCATGTTTGGATTATAATATATCCTCGCGCCGTATGCAAGCGGAATTCGCGTTTTCGGTGCCTTTTTACAAACTTTTTCCATCATCCGTCATACAGCTTGGTCTTTTTTGTCCGCCTGCTGCGTAAAATAGAGCCTGAGGTGATGATCTTGAAACGACGTTTCGCGCTCTTGCTGCTGTTTTTGTTGACTTTTCTTGCACTCTGCTTTTCCTGCGCCAAAGACGGCCAAGCTGTCGCCGTCTCGGCCCCATCCCAACTGCGGCGCTGCATTGCGCTGACCTTTGACGACGGCCCCTCCCCGCAGACGACCGCCACCCTCCTTGACGGGCTCAAGGAGCGCGGCGCGCACGTGACGTTCTTCCTCATCGGCGAGCAGATCGCGGGCAACGAAGATCTCGTCCGCCGCATGAAAGACGAAGGCCATCAGGTCGGCGGCCACAGCTACACGCACATCCGTCTTGACAGCGCTGACGCCGCTGCACTCGCCGAAATCCAGAAAACGGACGAGACGCTGCGCGCCATCCTCGGCGACGGTGACTACTGGCTGCGCCCGCCCTGGGGCTTTGCGAGCGACGCACTCAAAAGCGCCGTCTCCGTCCCGCTCATCTACTGGACGATCGACACGATGGATTGGAGCGTGCGCAACAGGGACCTCGTCGCGCACCACATCATCGAAAACGCCAAAAGCGGCGACATCGTTCTCCTGCACGACCCATATGACACGAGTGTCGAGGCCGCACTTCAGACCATCGACGTTCTTAGTGAGCAGGGCTACGAGTTCGTTACGCTCGAAGAGCTGTTTTCCAACGCCGGCGTCACGCCGCAGGCCGGACACTTCTATCTGCGCGCGGATGAAGAAGTCCCGTGGTGAGGTCTCGACAAAATTTTTGAAAAAATTTCAAATTAGGGCTTGCATTTTCCGGACTGGTGTGCTATTCTATCTAAGCTGACATTGAGCAGTACACATCATCCGGGTGTGGCGCAGTTGGTAGCGCGCTTGACTGGGGGTCAAGAGGCCGTGAGTTCAAGTCTCGCCACTCGGACCACAAAAGTACCGATTTTTATCCTTTTTGGTTGAAAGTCGGTACTTTTTGCATTTTTTGACACTGTTGTTCTAACAAAATTCTAACAAATGTCATTCTTGCCCGTCACCATTACAAGGATTAAGGAAAAGAGGCAAGTACTATGTATATTGATTTGTACGATTTTAATTCCCCGTGGTGTGAGTATCGGGAACAAGATAGCGGTATTTTAATATCACTCCGCAGGCAAATATAGTTGGACATTAAATATCTCGTGTCCAACCGTATTCCTTGGTTTCTTTCATAATTCTTTTTGTTGGTCCTCCAATCGCCAACAGCCTCGCCCACATTTTCAATCTTGCCGCTGATACCAAAGCCGTTTTTCTCTGCGTTATACGGCATCAAAAAACGCATGAATAGTTTATCGTCATATACTCAAGATACTCACCATAGGTAATCTGCTTATTTATGTCCGTTCCGTTTAGAAGATACTCCGAACTGTCGGTCCAGCCGTAGCGATAGAACTTTGCAGCAAAGGCATACTCCCTTTGCCGCATACTGAAGCGGTTTTACAAATATTGTA
>ERZ773276.1015-NODE-1015-length-24893-cov-13.066994_pt1 | contig 24893 bp, 19 predicted proteins | sample MGYA00511386_ERZ773276 | MGnify/ENA primary metagenome ERZ773276 (study PRJEB29015, sample SAMEA2737778) | human gut metagenome | biome: human gut; feature: human-associated habitat; material: faeces | place: China | collected 2012 ...
CAACCCTCACGCCCGTAAGGGCGTGTCAACCTTCGGGAATACTGGAAAGCACCGCTATGACCCTCAGCATCCTCTGAGGTCTGACCGTCTGATGTCTCTCTGCTCTCGGGAATACGGTCCGGAGTCATCAGTCGGCGGACAGCGGATAGCTGACGCCGGACAGCAGCCGCAGACTCCCCCAGCACAGGATCTCACGATCTCGCCCATCACCCCAATTCCATAATTAACCACGTCCGGTTCATAAAGAACCTAAAGTTATTATACAACAGCTTTAGGAGGGAATAACCCCGAAAAAATTAGATTTTCCAGGGGCTTTATAAAGTTACCCTTAAAGCAGGCTTGTTGTCGGGAGCTTATGTTTCAAGCTTCTTTCCTTATCATGCAGGCCCTTAGAGAAGGGTCGCGCCAAAGGCGCAGGATGGATTGATGGGTCTTGAGATGATGACAGACCGAAAGAGCCACATCGGTGAAGACAGTATACCTGATGTACGAGACCATCCCGCTCCCCGTCATTTCGAGCGGTGGCAGCATGCTGCTTGAGGATACTGCCAAAGCCGCTACAGCTTCGATGAGTCGAGAAATCTTTCTCGGGCGCGGGAATACAGGGCTTTTCAACGCCTTCAGCTGCTTTGCAGCTCCCGCCTCTTCGAGGCGGATCCATCCCCTGCCCTTCGGGCTGCCCCCTTCTCTAAGGGGGCACTTGCTACCGATATTCTCAATAGTTGGGGTTATCCACCGGAATGCAGGCCTTTGGAGAAGGGCCGCGCCAAAGGCGCAGGATGGATTGATGAGTCTTGAGATGATGACAGACCGAAAGAGCCACATCGGTGAAGACGGTATACCTGATGTATGAGACTATCCCGCCCCGTCATTTCGAGCGGTGGCAGCATGCTTGATGACTCTACCTACAAGAATCGCTACAGCTCCGAGGAGCCGAGAAATCTTTCTCGTGGTCGGGAATACAGGTTTTTCCCCTCCTCAGCTGCTTCGCAGCTCCCGCCTCTTCGAGGCGGATCCATCCCCCGGCCTTTGGCCGTCCGCCGTTTGGCCTAAAAGGAAGGCGCTTTGATGGGCAGGCTAAGCGCCTTTTGTATTCAGGCCAAACTTGGACATCCTATGCAGGATGTCCATCTCTAAGGGGGAACTTGCTTACCGGTATCCTCAATAGTTGGGGTAATCCACCAGAATGCAGGCCCTTGGAGAAGGGCCGCGCCAAAGGCGCAGGATGGATTGACGGGATAACACCAGAATCCTCTGCTGTGCGGCAACCCACCCACCCGAAGGGAAAGGGATCACTGCATTCTCAGTCGCCTGCGGCTCCTTACAGCACGGCTATCAGCGACTCACAACAATTTGAGCGTTGCTTCGCTCCTCCAAATTGTGTTCGCTGCTGTGACTGCAGTTCGCTGCGCACCGCTAACGCGTTCCCCCAATCGCCTGCGCGATGAAAGTGTCTCACTGGATTTTCGCTCGCCTTCGGCTCCCTACAGCACGGCTATCAGCGACTCACGACAATTTGTGCGTCGCTGGCGCTCCTTCAAATTGTGTTCGCTGCTGTAACTCCAGTTCGCTTACTTTTCCCTTGCAAGCAAGGGAGGGTCAACTTCTGCGGCGAAGCCGCTGGACCTCAACTCTCAAATCTCAAATCTCAAATCTCAACTCTATCCCTTTCTGCTATAATGACAATATATTGACTGAAAGAAAGGAACTTCCATGGCCCTGTCCCATAACTTTACGTCCGGTCCCATTGCGGGGCCCCTTTTCCTCTTTGCCCTGCCCGTCATGGGGGCCCTGCTGCTGCAGTCCCTCTACGGGGCGGTGGATCTTTTCATCGTGGGCCATTTTGCCAGTTCCGCCGATGTGTCCGCCGTGTCCACGGGGTCCCAGATTCTCCAGACCTTTACCATGCTCACCGCCAGCTTCTCCATGGGCATCACCATCCTCCTGGGCCAGTACATAGGGGCGGGCCGGGGAAAGGAGGGAGGCACCATTGCGGGAAGCGGCATCTGCCTCTGCCTGCTGCTGGGCCTGTTCTTCACATTCTGCCTCACCGTCTTCGCCCCCACCTTTGCGGGATGGATGAATGCGCCTGCCGAGGCTTTTGAAAAGACGGTGTCCTATATCCGCATCTGCGGCGGCGGCATGGTGGTCATCATCTGCTACAACCTCATCGGCAGTCTGTTCCGGGGCATTGGGGACTCGAAGACCCCTCTCATGACCGTGGCCATCGCTTCGGTTTTCAATACCTTCGGCGATCTCCTGCTGGTGGCTTTCTTCCACCAGGGCGCCGCCGGAGCAGCCCTCGCCACCGTGGCTGCCCAAACCCTGTCGGTGGTGATTTCCTATGTCATCATAAAAAAGAGGGGACTTCCTTTCCCCTTCTCCCTGTCCATGGTCCGCCTCCATGGGGCCACGGCCCTCCGAATCGTGAAACTGGGTCTCCCCATCGCCCTGCAGGACCTGCTGGTGGGGCTGTCGTTCCTTCTCATCATGTCCATCGTGAACCGCATCGGCCTCACGGCGTCTGCCTCCATCGGGGTGTCGGAGAAAATCTGCGGCTTCATCATGCTCATTCCCGGATCCTTCATGCAGTCCATGAGCGCCTTCGTGGCCCAGAACGTGGGGGCCCAGAGGTTCGACCGGGCGGAGAAAGCCCTGTTCTCCGGCATCGCCATGGGCCTGGCCGCGGGGGTATGCATGTTCACCCTTTCCTTCTTCTACGGCACCCACCTCACCGCCCTCTTCACCTCCGACGAGGCGGTGGTGCTGGGCGCAGCGGATTATCTGAAGGCCTACGCCATCGACTGCCTCCTCACTTCCGTGCTCTTCTCGTCCATCGGTTTCTTCAATGGCCTCGGCATGACGAGGTTCGTCATGGTCCAGGGCATCGTGGGAGCCTTCGGCGTTCGGGTACCGGTGTCCTACCTCATGAGCCTGGAAGTACCGCCCCGGCTCTTCCACATCGGCCTCGCCACGCCGGCATCTTCGACGGTACAGATCCTGCTCTGTGTGATCGCTTTTCTTTACGTGAAGGAGAAAAGAAAGAATTGAGAGTTGAGTGAAGAGAATTGAGGTCCCGCGGCTGCGCCGCAGGCTGACGTCTTATCTTTCGGGGTGCATTGGCGGTAAAGCTGCTTCCTGTCTGATATCTGACTGTCGGAGCCGTCTGACGTCCCAGCCGTGGAGTGGCTGGATTTCAACTCTTTCGGAGAAAATGTCATAGTCATCTACCAGAAAGATCCCTCGACTCATCGAAGCTGTAGCGATTTTTAATTTTGCAATCATTCAGCCTGCAGCCACCCGAGGGGAAGCGTGTCACTGGATTCTCAGTCGCCTGACGGCTCCTTATGAATCCAGTTCCCTTGCCACCGCTCGAGATGACGGGGACTGGTCGGTGTTATCAGGGAAGGTGACGAAGTCACTGGACCTCAACTCTCTTTCCTCAACTCTCAACTCTATTTCCCCAACTCTCAAATCTCAACTCTATTTTTTCCCAAAAGCAGTATAATAAGGTTACCTTACATCAAAAAGGAGGGGAGACTATGAAAAATTGGAAGTCCATCGTGTACCTGGTCTGCGCCATCCAGGTGGGCGCCGGCATATCCATGGTGGGAGTCATGTCATTCCTCCCCCTTTTCCTGTCGGAGCTGGGACTGACGGACCCCGGGGAAGCGGCATTCTGGGCGGGCCTCATTACCGGGGTGACTCCCTTCATGATTGCCCTGTCCGCTCCTTTCTGGTCCATCCAGGCGGACCGGCGGGGGCCAAAAGTGGTGATGACTATCGTCCTCTCTGCGGTGACGCTGTCCTCCCTGGCCTCCGGCTTTTCCACCGCCCCCTGGCAGATTCTCATTTTCCGCACCCTCCAGGGCCTGGTGGGAGGCTTTGTCCCCATCGGCCTTTCTATCGTAGCCACGGTGACACCGGAGCATAAAACCTCCTGGGCCATGGGCTATTTCCAGGCCGCCATGGTGATGGGCATCATGTTTGGCCCTCTCCTGGGTGGGTCCATTGCCGATACCTTCGACTATCGGACGCCTTTCTTCTTCTTTGCCTTTCTCGCTTTCCTCTGTCTCCTTTCGGTGCAGTTCTTCCTGCCTCCCATCCATCGGAAAGGGGCCAGTAAAGACCGGTCTTCCACCTTCAGCCAGATCCTGTACTTCATGAAGATCCCCCGGGTCCGGATCATGACATTCATGCAGTTCCTCTGTAACTTCGGCATCACCGGCATCGGACCTATCCTTCCCCTGTACCTGAAGCAGATGATCGGCACCAGCTCGGACCTAGTAGCCACTATCGTGGGATTCATCATCTTTATTTCCGGAGGCTGCAGCGCCTTCATGTCCCTGAACGTGGGCCGCCTCACAGAACGGATCCGTCCCCACCGCCTCCTCATCGGCGCCACGATTTTTGTGGGATTTACTTTCTTCATGCAGTACCATATGCATACCGTAGAAAGCCTCGGCTTCTGGCGGGCCATTACCGGCATGGGCATGGGACTCATTGCCCCCTGCACGAATACCATCATCGCCAAGTCCGTACCGCCGGAAACAAGGTCCATCGTCTTCGGCGTGGTGTCCAGCATATTCCTCATGGGCAACGTGGCGGGTCCGGTGTGCTCCGGCGCCCTGGCCCGGTGGCTGGGCTACCCCTCGGTTTTCTGGTCCACGGCCATAGCCTTCTGGCTCGCCGCCTTCGTGATTCTGTGGAATTTCCGGAAGGAATGATCGAGGCCCTGTGGCCAGGCAGCGTGTAAACAGGCGAGGGCTCCTAGCTGCTAGCGGCTAGCTTTCAGGAAAGATGGTCCGCCTGCGGCGCAGATCCCGCCTCTTCGAGGCGGATCCATCCCCTGCCTTTGGCCGTCCCCCTTCTCCAAGGGGGAATTTGCTTACCGGTATCCTCGATATGTGAGATAACCAATAATCATGCAGCCCCTTAGAGAAGGGGTGCACCAAAGGTGCAGGATGGATGCGGCGAAGCCGCTGGACCTCAACTCTCAAATCTCAAATCTCAAGTCTTTCTTTTTCAATTCAAAAAGCCGTGAAAAAGTTTTCTTACTTTTTCACGGCTTTTCCTGTGCACTCAGTACAGGATATGGGCGATGACGAATCCTGCCACGCAGGCGGTGAAGACGCCGGTAAGACCGGGGAGCATGAAGGAGTGGTTCAGTACGAATTTCCCGATTCTCGTGGTACCGCTCCGGTCAAATCCGATGCACGCCAGGTCCGACGGATAGGTGGGCAGGAAGAAGTAGCCGTAGCAGGCGGGAATGAAGGACAGGACCATCACCGGGTCCATGCCCAGTTTCAGCGCCATCGGCATGACGATAGCCACGGCGGCACCCTGGGAATTGACCAGTTTCGACGTAAAGAAGAGGACCAGTGCGTAGGCCCAGGGGTAGTTGGTCACCACGGTGCCCAGGAAGCCCTTCAGCACCCCCATCTGGCTGGCGAAGTAGGTATCCGCCATCCAGGCTACGCCGTATACGGAGACCAGAGCCACGATGCCGGCACGGAAGACCTGGCTGTTTCCCACTTCCTTCGCCTTCGTGTGGCAGGCGAAGAGGATGATGGAAGAAACGAAGAGCATCACCATCTGGATGACGGTGGTCATGGAAATGGCCTTCATCTTACCCTTGGCGTCGGCAAAGTGAGGCAGGAGATCCGGGAAGTTGCCGAGGATGGCAATGCATACGATACCCAGGAGGAAAATGATGGTGGCCCGGTAATAGGAGGCGGGCAGCTTTTTCCCCTGCAGGGATTCCTGTTCCCCGTATACGTAGTCCCGCTGTTCCGGGTCCTGGATCATTTTCTGGAAATTTTCATCATCCGCCAGGTCCTTGCCCCGGTGGTAGCTGATGAGGGCCGCGCAGAGGACGCCGATGAGGGTAGCCGGCACGGAAACCGCCAGGATCTGGAGCAGGGAATACTGGTATCCCGCTGCCGCCATGAAGCCTACGATGGACACTACAGCCACCGATACGGGAGAAGCGGAAATGCCCATCTGGGAAGCGATGGAAGAAACCGCCATGGGCCGTTCGGGACGAATATTTTCTTTGATGGAAATATCATAAATAATGGGGAACATGGTGTATACCACGTGACCCGTACCGCAGAGCACCGTCAGGAACCAGGTAGTCACCGGTGCCAGTATGGTAATATGCTTCGGATTGTTCCGCAGGAACCGTTCCGCCGCCTTCAGCATCACCGTGAGACCACCGGAGGTCTGCAGGAAGCCGGCACAGGTCACCACGGCGAGAATGGTCAGCATGACACCGATAGGCGGAGAACCGGGCTTGAAGTGAAAAATAAAAGTGTACACCATGAGGCCGATGCCGGAAATCACAGCCAGCCCGATGCCTCCGTGCTTGATGCCCATAAACAGGCAGGCAAGCAGCACAATAAACCCCAGAATCAATTCCATTCGAATCCCTCCATAAATAATATACTTTTATCCCCATCAGATGAGATTAAGTATACTATATTATGGAATTTTATCAAATATCTATTACGCATAGCAAACCTATTATCGTATGCTATATAATCATGCATGGAAAAAGAAGAACAGAGAAGCAAGAGGGAAGAGAATGGTCTGGCAGGGACGCCGGGTCTCAATGTTTCACTCAATTCTCAATTCTTTCCCAATCATGCAGCCCCTTAGAGAAGGGGCGCACCAAAGGTGCAGGATGGATTGATGGGATTTGTACGAATCCCCTGCTTCGCAGGTCCCACCTCTGCGAGGCGGATCCATCCCCCGGCCTTTGGCCGCCGCCGTTTGACTTAAAAGAATAGAGTCAAACTTTAGCCGCTGCGCGGCAACCCACCCACCGCTGACGCGGTCCCCCCTCCCTTGCAAGCAAGGGAGGGTTAATTTTTGCGGCGAAGCTGCGGGGCCTCAACTCTCAAATCTCAATGTTACTCTTCTACGTCCTATGGAGCCGTCGGTTTCGTCATATGCATAAAAAATAAGAGTGCCACCCATTGGATGCAGCACTCTTATACGCGGCGAAGCCGCTGTAGATCTAGACCTAGACCTAGACCCTATACACTATGCGGACCCTTCCATACTTTCCCGGTCATGAGATACCGTACCGCTTCTTCCAGCCGTTCGGCGCCGTGGACGAAGTGGTTGCCCCGGTTGGCCTGGTAGAGGACTTCCTTACCTTCTTTTGCGATGATATCCCGCACCGCCAGGGTATCTTCTTCTACCTTCGCCATTCGGGGGTTGCGGACTCTTTTTTCTTTGTCCCCCAAGGACAGGTAGATTTTCTTTATGCCGGAAGAAAGGGGATGGGCTTTCAGGTAATCCACAAACCCATCGAACCAGAGGGAGCCGGAAATGGAGGCGATGGCCTCAAGGCTGTCCTTTTTCGTACCCATGTAGAGGGCAAAGAGGCCGGACATGGAAATGCCTGCCATCATGCGATGGAGGGGCCTGCCGGAAAAGGTGCTCTCCTTCAGAAATACTTCCTGCTCCAGGAAATCGGCAAACCGGTCTGCGCCGCCGGAGAAGTCTTCTTCCCCCCTGAATACCTTCGGCGCCGGCCAGGGAGAAAGGTCCCCGTTCCAGTCCATGCCATCGATAGAGGCAAGGAGCACCGGGAATTCATCGGTGAGGAAGTATACCTCCTCCGTCACCGGTTCCGGCTGGGGAATATAAATAATGGATTCTGCCTCCGCTTTTCCGTACACCCTGATGGAAAGGGGACCGGCGGTAAAGGATGTGAGATGGTTCATGGTGGGCTCCTGAAAATTGAGATTTGAGGTCCAGCGGCTTCGCCGCGGTTTGTCATGCAGATGGACAGAGTCAATTGTGCGGGGGCTTCTAGCTTCTAGCGTCTAGCAGCTAGGAAAGCTGATTCGCCTATGGCGCCAGGCCTGCTGGTTCGATGGCTTCTCATGCCATAGGCTGTCCAGTTTTTCCTAACAGCTAGAAGCTAGCAGCTAGCTGCCCCGTGCTGATGACTCTGCCCATCAGCATGCTCCCCATTACTTTCCCTTAAACTCAGCCTTCCTCTTTTCCAGGAATGCCGTGATGCCTTCTTTGAAGTCTTCGCTGCCGGAGCACTGGGCGAGGTACACTGCTTCGTCCTTCATATAGTCCTCAAATCCCTTGTACAGGCTGGCGAACATGAGCTTTTTCATATTTCCATAGGCCAGGAGAGGCCCTTCCGTCAGTTTTTCCGCAAAGGCCATGACAGTGGGCATGAGGTCTTCCTTCGTGGTCACTTCTTTCACCAGGCCGATTTCGAGGGCTTCCTTGGCGGAGACCGGGCGGCCGGTGACGAACATGTCGAAGGCCCGGTGGCTTCCCACCATGCGGGGCAGGAAATAGACGCCGCCGGTATCGGGACAGAGGCCGATGCCTACGAAGGCCTGCAGAAATTTCGCATCGTCGGCAGCGAAAATGAAATCACAGGCAAAGGCCAGGTTGGCAGCCCCGCCGGCTGCGGCACCTGCCACAGCGCAGATAATGATTTTCCTCATTTTCTTCATGTACAGCACGATTTCCGACAGCTTCCCTGCCAGAGGCGCCATGGACTTCTTCGAAAAATCCGGTTCATCGCAGTGGGCCTTCATATACCGGATATCGCCGCCGGCGGAAAAGGCCCGGCCGGCACCGGCAAGCACCAGTACCTTCACCTCCGGATTTCCTTCCGCTTCCTCCAGAGCCTCTGCCAGCTCTCCTGCCATCACCATGTCCAGCGCATTCAGAGTAGGCCCGTAATCCAATGTAATAGTTTCGATGCCTTTTGAAAGGGATGTATGAATTCTTTCGTAAGCCATGACTGCCTCCTTCAGGGAACAACGGGAACATCTTTTTATATTATATCATTCATATAAGGACCTTTTACAGAATATCATTCATATAAGGACCTTTTACAGAAATATCTTTTCCGCCAGAAAGGCCCCCAGGGCCACCAGCAGCAGGCCGCAGGCCATCTGGGCGAACAGGTACCCCAGCCCCTCCAGCCATCGCCCGGAAGCCCAAAGCTGCAGAGTTTCATTCATAAAGGAGGAAAAAGTGGTGAGTCCTCCCAGAAATCCGGTGATAAGAAAAGCCGCCGCCCCCGGCAGAGGATACACCCGGGAAAAAAGGACCCCCAGTATGCCTATCAGGAAGGACCCGGCACCGTTCACTGCCAGGGTGCCGTAAGGGAAAGACGTCCCCATCCAGCCTGCCATAACAAGGGTAGTCATATACCGGCACAGGGCGCCCAGAGCCCCGCCGGCAGCCACCAGCAAAGGATATACATAGTTCATCATCATGCCTCCATAAAAAAATCTCCTGCCCCCTGAAGGAAATGGATTCGCAGAAGAACCCGATTCCAGGGGGACAGGAGTCATCAGCTCAAAGAGCATTCGGCCTACGCCCGGCGAACTCCATCGCCGTTTGCGGGTTTTATTGTACCACAGGGAAAGGGGATTTGAAAGGGTACTTGCGCATCCTTTCAGACGGTGAGCCGGCAGAAGGAAGGCACCTCTAATTTTCTCGTTTCCCCTTGAGGTGGCAAGGGAACTGGATTCATAGGGGAGAGAAGCGACCCGCGAATCCAGTGACACGCTTCCCTGTGGGTGAACGCCTCGAAGAGGCAAAGGGTGTACAAGGCAGAGCGCCGATTTGACACCCCATCGCTATCCTGACCGCAATCGGCGGCCTGTGTCATTTTTGCTTCTTACCATTGGACACACCTGCGATGGGAGGGTTCAGAGGGTTCAAAGGTTCAGAAGGTGGTGTTGGCGGCTTCGCCGCAGTTTTTATAGAATGATCCTCCCCCCTATCGGGGAGCTCTTTACACTACGCCATATAAAAAAGGCGCCTTCTATCTGAAGGCGCCCTCACGATTCCAGGTATGCTTTTATTTCTTTTTAATCACCCTACACTGTCAAATGATGCTCCTTTGCCAGCTTTCTGATATCTTCTTCCGACCGTCCTGTAGCTTTCTTGATGAAATCCATTCCCACATGCATATGCAGGAGGTTCATCACAATCTCGTTGCTATTCTCCATTCTTCCTTTTGTGAATCCGCTCTGTTCTCCCTTTGCGAATCCGCTCTGTTCTCCTTTTATAAATCCACTCTGTTCTCCGCGTTCTTGTCCTCTGGCATATAATCCTACACTCAAATTGCACATGGTTCTCACCAGCCTTCTCCGCTATACCGGCAAATGATGTTCCTCGGCCAGTTTTCTGATATCTTCCTCCGAACGTCCTGTTGCTTTCTTGATGAAATCCATGCCCATATGCATCCGCAGAAGGTTAATGACAATCTGATTACTGTTTCTCTCCATTCCTTTTTCGTATAATCCTACACTCAAATTGCACATGGTTCTCACCAGCCCTTCTTCATCATCATTTAAATCTATATCATAGTGATCATTCAGCGCTTCTTTTTTCATCTTGGCGTTGTCTTCAGATATGAAGAGTTCGCCCAGAAGGTTCAGCAGGCGGTTTTCCATATCCGCCCTGGCGTGGGCTACGTAGACCATGACCACCTGCTGCAGGTCGTAGTCTTCCTTGTCTGTCCGGACATTTCCGTATTCCGGTTCCTCCTGCATGCGGTAGCGGGTAATGCCGCCTTTTTCATCCGGGGCATCCATGCAGAGCCAGATGCTGTAAACCTTTTTGATTTTTCCATACTGGGCCCTGTCAAAGTCCACTCCGTACTGAGAGGAAATGAGACGGCTCACGTAGTACATGGCCCGCTTCAGAAGAGGATAGGATGTGCGGCGGCTCCGTTGGGCTTCGATATTGATAATAAGCTGCACCAGCTCATTGCGGGGTGTGATGGCCCGGAAACGAACATCAAAAGTTACCTTGCCTTCTGTGATAGTGGTATCTTCCGTTCTTTCTCCAGAAATCCGGTCAGTGCCCATCATGGCTGCTGCATTGGTTTCATCAGGAAGTACCGGCATCGATGCCGTTTCCGGTATGCCTATGATGTATCGGTCCCGGATATCCGCAATAGAGGAGTCTTTGAATTCCTCTACGCAGTACTTCAGTATCCAGGCCAGTATTTTCTTGCTGGAAAGCAGCTTCTTCGCCGCCGCGTCGTACTCGGGATTCTTACCGGCCAGATAGATATCATCTATGGTGTCGTAATCCATCACACCACCTCCTTTACCTTCATTTTATCATAAGATTTTGAAAAGAAAAGAGACTCTATTTTCATTATCCGAAATGATTCTCATGCCATTCAGGAAGTGAGTGGCGAACGCAGTGAGCCAGTCAGCCTGTACCCTCGCACCGAAGGCGCATCCCCACTGAAAAAGCCCTCGCTATAGAGCAGAGAGCTTTTTTATCGAAGGTACCTATGGGATATAGGCCCTGGAGGCATGGCCTATGATGGACAGGTGAAGATCGGTCAGAAGGGATAGGCGGATGGGGAGGATTCTTCCCAGGGCTTCGTAGATATCCACTTCCGATTCTTTGATTTCCTGCATAAGCATGGACAGTTTTTCTTCTATGGCGGTCCAGAGGTCCAGCAGTTCTTCTGCTTTCTTTATATTTCTCTGGAGGGAAATGGCATAGACAGCAGCAGGCGCTGTTTTTCTGCCGGGGATAAGGGAAAGGAGCCAGCTGAGGGAGGGCATCGGCCGGCCGTCCAGTTTTCTTTCTACGTAGAGAAGGCGGAGTACCATGAGGAGAGCAGAGCAGCCTACGCCGAAGTCAAGGCCCAGCCAGAAGGAGTCGGCGCCCAGGGCGGTGTGACTATCCAGGAAGAGGCTCATGGGGAAGCAGCCGCCCCAGTAGGCCAGAACCATGAGGATGAAGGAAATCCTTGTGTCCTTCAGTCCCCGAAGGATACCCTGGATGGGGGTGGAAATGGCGTCGAAGAGCTGCCAGCCGGCGCTGTAGATGAGGAACTGTCCTGCAATGAGGGCTACAGCGGCGTCGTCGGTATAGACGGATCCGATGGAGTTTCTAAAGAGGACGGTGAAGGAGGCGGTCATCATGGCGCCTCCCATGGCCACCACAAAGCCTGCTTTTTTGTACCGCCGTGCCAGAGTCATATCACCGGCTCCCACTGCCGTAGCAATGAGGATGGTGAGGGCCATGGAGCAGGATACGGGAAGCATGTATACGAGACTGGCGAAGTTGTCGGCAATCTGGTAGGCCGCCAGAGCGTCGGTGCCGTAGCGGGAAAGGAATACGATAATGAGGCTGAAAAGGCTCATTTCCATGAAGATGGAAAGGCCGCTGGGCACGCCTACGACCAGGTATTCCCGAAGGTCTTTCGAACGCAGGGCAAGGCTTGCAAAAATCTGTCTTCCGCCCAGATCTTTCGATTTCATAACTACCAGAAGGAAGAGCCCCAGGAGGAAGCCGTAGGTCATCATGGTAGCAAGACCGGCTCCGATACCGCCCAGGGCAGGCATGCCGCCGTGGCCGTAGATGAAAAGATAGTTGAAAATGCCATTAATCACCGGTGCCATGAGGAAAAGTTTCATGGAAATGGAAGTGGAGCCTGCGGTGTCGGTGAGGCAGCGCAGCGGAATCATGAGGGCCAGGAAGAATACCACGCCAATCATGGTCATCAGGTAGTACCGGGCAATGTGTTCCACCGCTGCTTCCAGAGCCAGGGAGGCCAGGAGGTCATCAATGAAGAAGAAATAGGCTGCTGTGAAGAGGGCCCACACCGAAAGTCCAATGACCATGCCGCTTCTTACGATGAAGGGAAGGCTTTCTCTTTCTTTCCGTCCAATGAGCTGCGCCATGAGGGGCGTTCCCGCCATGAGGAGACCGATAATGGAAGCCAGAAGTGGGTAAAAGAGTCCCGCTCCCACAGAGACGCCGGCCAGATCGTCGGCGCCGGCATGGCCGGCCATGGTGGTATTAATGAAAGTCACTCCTGCCGTAGATACCTGGGCCACCAGTATCGGTATCATCACCGACAGCAGTTTCTTAATATCTTTTTTTACGAATAACATATAAATGCACTCTCCAGAAATTTCATCAAAAAAGACGCCGCGAGGCGTCTTCCATTGAAAGTTCTGCAAAGCTGGCTTTTTCAGAGAACACTGAAAAAGCCTTTCATTTGAAAGTTTCATGGCTGTGCCGCCGCGCAGGGTTTCCCCCACGTGTCAGACAGCGGCGGAAACCGGACATCCCAAAACAGATGCCCCGTCATTCAGTTGTACAAAATCCTTGCGCCCCAAAATCACAGAGGCGTAATGATTCCATCCTCCTGCACCGATGAAACCTTTGAAGAAGGAGGCAAATGGAGAAAGGATACGTTTGAAATTGAAATTCACCCGGGACGGCACCAGAAGATTGGCTCCTTCTACATAGAAGAAAGCCATGGCAAAGAGCAGGTACATGCTGCCGTACATTTCCAGGTCCATCAGTTCACCGATTTCCATATTGTCCTCCTTTCTTTGGTAAAAAATGTCACAATCTGACATGAACCCAAAGGGTCTATGATATAATGATTGCATACAGCCGGCCTTTATTTTTATAAAAAGGTCAAGTACCGGCGGTTAAATTTCCGAAATGTTTTATTGGTATTTTTAATACCCACTTATAGTATACTACTATAGCAAGAAAAAGGCAAATCTTTCGATATCCTTCAGAAAGCCTTTCTCTTTCCTGCAGACAGTTTGAAGTCAGGAGGCAGCCATGAAATTAAATTTCACTTCCCTGGAATATTTCCGGAAAGCGGCGAAAATGGAGCATCTCACCAAAGCAGCGGAGGCCCTCCATATCGCCCAGCCTGCCCTTTCCCGAACCATCAGGGGGCTGGAAGAGGAGCTGGGTGTCACCCTCTTTGAACGGGAAGGAAGAAATATCCATCTCACCAGGGATGGCCACATCCTTCTGAAGCATGCGGAAAATTTCCTGCAGGAATATGATGAAATGCAGCAGGAATTCGCCGATTCTAAAAATCTCCAGCAGATGACAGTGAACCTTGCCATCCATTCCGCCACCAAGCTCATTCCTTCATTTCTGGCGGAATTCCGGAAAGACCATCCCGAAGCCATGCTGGAAATCATCAACCCCAAGATGGAAGCCGCTCCGAAACATACGGATCTCACCCTCTATTCCAGCATTCATCATGTGGAAAATGAACACACCGTCACCCTTTTCCGGGAAAACCTGGTCATGGTGCTTCCCCTTTCCGACCGCCATGCCCGGCTGCCCTACATCAATCTGGCTGATTTCGCAGACAGAAACTACATCGCCCCGCCCAAGGGATTCGTGCTCCGGGATATTCTGGAAACCTACTGTGGAAAAGCTGGATTTTCACCAAAAATCGTCATGGAAAGCGACAACCCCGACACCATCCATGAATTTGTCAATGCAGGCCTAGGCATCGCCCTGGTCCCCCAGATGACCTGGTACAACGCCTACAGCAGCCTGGCCTCTCTCCCAGTGGGAGACATGGACTGCCACCGCTACCTGAACCTTTCCTGGAAAACAGAAGGAAAGCTGTCCCTCTCCGCCGTGCTCCTCAGGGAATACATTATCGACCACTTCTGGGAATACGTGAGAGAAAAGGCAAACAGCGAATTTCCCATGTGATTGGACACACCTTCGGTGTGAGGGTGGCGGCTTTTGGACACACCTTCGGTGTGAGGGTTCATAGGGTTCAAAAGGTTCAAAGGGTTCAAAGGGGAAAGGTTCTTAGGATTGACCGGCCTGACGGCCGGAGGGTTCTTAAGTTTGACGGCCTTTCAGGCCGAGGGTTGTGGTGGCGGCTTCGCCGCAAAATTTAAAGAGAATACGTTTTTCTCCTCGATCCCAATCCCGATCCCGATCCCGGTCCCGATCCCGACCCCGACCTCGCCTGAGGCGTCCCCCCTATTTACATCTCCCTTTCTCTATGATATCCTTGTAGCAGTTATATTGAATTATATGAATGTGAGGTACGTTATGACAGAAAAGAGAGAAGGGCTGGATGAGCTGAAACAGCTGGGCAGCCGGAACACGAAATATACCTATGATTATGACCCGGGCCTTTTGGAGAGGATTCCCAACAAGCACAGTGACCGGGATTTCTTTATCAAATTTAACTGCCCTGAATTTACGAGCCTGTGTCCGAAGACGGGACAGCCCGATTTTGCTACCATTTATATTTCCTATATTCCTGACAAGTACATGGTAGAAAGCAAGTCTTTAAAGCTCTATCTTTTCAGCTACCGGAATCACGGCGATTTCCATGAGGACTGCGTAAATATGATTATGACCGACCTCATCCGCCTGCTGCGGCCGCGGTACATTGAAGTATCGGGAAAATTCCTCCCCCGGGGCGGCCTTTCCATCGACCCCTACTGCAACTACGGCATTCCCGGTACAGAATGGAAGGATTTCGCCCGTTTCCGTCTGCTCCATCACGATATGAATCCAGAAAAAGTGGATAATCGGTAAGTTCATTTCATTTAAAAAGTGACGGCTTTGGACACACCTTCGGTGTGAGGGTTCACAGGGTTCAAAAGGTTCAAAGGGTGTTGGTGGCGCCCTCCTTTTGGGAATATAACCAGCAGTCAGCGGTCGGCGGAAAGCGGATAGCGGCCAACAGACAGCGGATAGCGGATGGCGGTCTTTACCAGCCCACGAATCCACTAAAAAAGCACCCTTTGGCAGGGTGCTTTTTTTATACCTGTCTCACATCCCCAGTTTCACCCGGCCGTAGATGACGGCAGCGGTGACGAGGAGGATAAGGATCATGAAGACGTAGTCTTTTCCCTTGGGCGCCACGCTTTCCATGAAGGTTCTCCGGGATCCGCCGAAGCCGCGGAGTTCCAGGGAGAGGGCCATGGTTTCGCTTCTTCCCAGGGAGCGGAGCATCAGCGGACGAACGATGGACATGTAGCGCTTGACCTGTTTGAAGAAGTTGCCTTTGACAGCCAGGCCGCGGCAGGCCTGGGCTTCGGAGACAGCTCTGTTTTCTTCAATGAAATCAGGGATGAAGCGAAGTCCTGCAGTGAACATGAAGGCGTATTCATAAGGTACCTTCAGCTGGCGCACCATGGAGGCGGTGAGATCCTGCAGTTTCACGGTGCCCAGAAGGTAAATGAAGATGATGGTCATGCCCAGCATGCGAAGGGCCGCCACCACCGATTCTTCGGTGGAGCCGCCGCCCACTTTTTCAATGACTCCCAGAAGGGCGGCGAAGATGATGAGCATAATGAGGGCTTTCATATTTTTGAAAAGTTCACCGGATACGAGAAGGATAAGAAGTTCCAGAATGCAGAGGTAAAGGAGGCTTTCCGGCCGGTGAAGCACAATGGCCCATACGGCAGTGCCCAAAGTTAAAAGGATTTTTGTCAGGGGTACCAGATTTCTCATAAGGAAGCTCCTCCTTTCCGTTTCATAAATTCTTTGCAGAAGCTGTCCATGTCCCGGCAGTAGGGAGCGCCGGGAAGGCGCCGGCCCAGAAGAACTGCCGGCGGATAGGCCAGGCCCCAGTCTTCGGGGCGGTTGGCTTCGGAAAACAGGATTTCCGGCTTGTCATCAAAGACCACTTTGTGGCCTGCAATGACCACCACCCTGGTGCAGTCTCTGGCTACAATGTCCATGTCGTGGGTAACCAGGATAATGGTGATGCCTTTCTGCTGCAGTCTTTCCATGAGGGCCATGAGTCTTTTCTTTTCTCTGCCGTCCTGTCCGCTGGTAGGTTCATCGAGCACCAGGTATTCCGTATCCATGGCCAGGGCGGAGGCAATGGCCACCCGCTGCTGGTCGCCCCGGGAAAGAGTTCTCGGGTATTCCGCCGATAAGCTTTCCGTATCGGTATCCGCCATGGCGCGGTCGATGGCATCTTCCAGTTCCTGCCCCCGTTTCCCCTGATGGAAGGGGCCGAAGGCGATTTCCTCGCGCACCGTGGGCATGAACATCTGCCGGTCCGGCTGCTGGAACACATAGCCGATAAAACGGCTTCTCTTCGAAGCATCTTCCTTTGTCACTGAGGTGCCATTGTAGACAATATCTCCGGAAGCCGGTTTTTCCAGTCCCGTAAGAAGACGGGTAATGGTGGTCTTACCGCTGCCGTTGCGTCCGGTGATGGCTACGAATTCTCCCTTGTCAAAGGAGAGGGACACCCCATCCAGGACCAGGGGCAGGTTTTTGGCGTAACGGAAAGATACATTTTTCAGTTCAAGCATGTTTCCCCTCTCCTTTCTCGAATGAATCCATCACAGACTGCTCTGCATCCCTGATGTTGAGGAACGGTTTTTCGAAGGAAATCCCCTGGTCTTCCAGGGTCAGCTGGGCGCGGTACATATCCGGAATGGCTTCTTCATAAATGTGATTCTGTTTCATGGCCCGCATCACTTCTTCCGGCGTGCCCTGGCTGATAATCTTTCCCTGATTCATGAGGATAAATTTCTTCGCAAAAGGCAGGGTGGCTTCCAGATGGTGTTCCGCCACAATCACCGTCAGTCCTTCCTTCTGGTTCAGTTCGCCCACCATTTCATAAAATTCGCGGATACCTTCCGGATCCAGCGCAGAGGTAGGTTCATCGAATACCAGTACTTCCGGTTCTTCCGCCAGCACCGCAGCCACCACCAGACGCTGGCACTGGCCGCCGGAAAGGGTGGAAACCTTCCGTTCCTCCAGTCCGTCCAGGTGAACCTTGGCCAGAGCTTCTTTTGACCGGCGGCGGATTTCATCCGGCGGAAATCCGTGGTTTTCCAGAGTAAATGCCATTTCTTCTCCCACGGTGAGGGTGACGATCTGGGCCTTGTAGTCTGAAAGGATGACGCCGATGGAGGAGGCCAGATCCGCAATGGTGTGCTGGGTCACTGCCTTGCCGCCAGTAAAGACCATGCCTTCCATGGTGCCGCCATAGTAATGAGGAATGGCGCCGGCCATGGACATGAGGAGAGTGGTTTTGCCGGCACCGTTAGGGCCGGTAACCACCACGAAATCTCCTTTGGATACTGCCATGGACACGTTATCCAGAGCTTTCTTCTTAGAGAAGGGATAGGTATAGGTCAGATGCTCCACGCTGATGACCCCTTCCTGCTGCTGCTTCAGCACCAGACCGCTGTGGTCGCTGTCCTCCACGTCGGACTCTGCCATGTAATGCATGGACTTGAAAAGGCGGAGCGCCGGGAAATAAAGGAACGGTGTGATAATGCCATTTCCGATACCTACCATGGCTACTGCCGGAAGCATACCATAGAGGTATACCTTCATAGGAATCCCCATGACCAGAGTCAGAATAGAAACAAAAGTGAAGCCGGACACGCAGGTGGTAATGAATCCTGCAATGGCAGGGCGGAGAGAAAATTTCCCGATTTTAATGGGCGGCACGGAATGGGCAAAGAAGCCTGCCACATAGGCGCCGAAGAATTCAGAAGCAAAGTCCCCGTAAGGGAAAGCGGACTTACTGGTAAAGACTTCCATCAGCGCCGCCACCATGCAGATGCCCAGGCACTGCTTATAGCTCGGTTTCGTCAGAAGAATAGCCACCACATAGCAGGCGATCATCCAGTTCGGCGTAAAACCTGCCACCGACGGAGAGACCAGATGGAGCAGCATGCCGATAGCCAGCATGAGGGTGGAAATGGTGAGCCAGCGGAACCGACCTCCCCTCGCCTTGGTAAAGACAAGTTTTGATACATCCATAACCTGTTCCATCATGACATTCCTCCTTAATCAATATAACAAAAAATCCTTTCGTTCCTCTGCTAAAAAGCAAAGGGACGAAAGGATCTATTTCCGCGGTACCACCCAACTTGGCAAATGCCCAACTCAGTTTCCTGTAACGGTGAAATCCGTCTGTCTCTACACCTATGGTTCGAAACAGCGCCTCCCAGGCCCATTCATCCAGACTGCCATACCGGACTTCCACTTGCGCCGGCTCCCTTGGATGGCTCCCATCAGGACTACTCTTCCTGTTCTATGGCTTTGTATATGTCAAGAGTATATCACCCCCGCAGGATGGTGTCAACGGGGATTGAAAAGGTTCTCAGGATTGACCGACCTGACGGCCGGAGGGTTCGTAAGTTTGACGGCCTTTCAGGCCGAGGGTGGTGGTGGCGGCTGACGCCGCAAGTTTTAAAGAGTACGTCCCTCTCCTCCTTTTTACCTGCCCACCCCCTTTCCGGGGGTGGGTGGCGAGCGCAGCGAGTCGGAAGGGGGCGGCTGTATGGGCCGCTCTGCGGCCCGGGTTCCGATAGTTCAGAGGTTGTGGTGGCGGCTTCGCCCTTGGGCATACCTTCGGTGTGAGGGTTCAGAGGGTTCAAAAGGTTCAGAGGGTGGTGATAGCGGCTGACGCCGCAGATTTTAAAGAGTGCGATCCTCTCCACTATTTTACTTCCCCGCCCTCATTCAGGGGAGCGCAAGTGATAGAGGAGCCTTCACCGCCTGCGCTTGACAATTTCCAGCTCTCTTGTTATCATTTACTCAAGATAAGGAGTCTTGGACTCCACACAGTAGAGCTGCGTTTTCTGAGCATCCGCAATATAAGCCGTTCAGCGCTGTTTAGCGTTGGGCGGTTTTTTTGCAGGGCAGCCTGCCTTTTTCTATTTTCTGGAGGTTTGTATGAAAGTATCTGAAATCGGCCTTTTTATTTTTCTGGGTCTCATGACGGCGGTGGCGCCGCTGGCTACGGACATGTATCTTCCAGCCCTTCCCGAGCTGGCGGAGTTCTTTGGTATTTCTCCATCCCTGGCCCAGCTGACTCTCACCATGACCATGGCGGGCATGGCGCTGGGGCAGCTCTTTGGCGGCCCTCTTTCCGACCGTTTCGGACGAAAGATTCCCATTCTTGTGGGCATGACTGTTTTTACTCTGACTTCCTACGGTGCCAGTGAGGCTTCTACGCCTTCGGTGCTCCTTTTCTTCCGTTTCGTACAGGGCTTTTTCGGCTCTTTCGGGCTGGTCATTGCCAGGGCCATTGCCCGGGATATCAAGACAGGCACTGAGCTTCTTACCCTGTATTCCGCCCTCATGATGATTAACGGTCTGGCGCCGGTGCTGGCTCCTGTGGCAGGAGGACAGATTCTCCGCTGGACTGACTGGAGAGGCGTTTTTTATGTGCTGACTGGTATCGGTCTCCTGCTGGCCCTGTCCTGTATTCCTTACCGGGAAACACTTCCCAAGGAACATCGTCTTCCCCGACTTACCGCCGCTTTCCGCTCTTACCCCCACCTTTTCCATGATTCTTACTTTATGGGTCATTGTCTTCTGGAAGGGTTCCTTTTCATTTCCTTTTTCGGATATCTGGCCGGTTCTTCTTTCCTGTTCCAGCATATTTACGGTCTCAGTGCCCAGACTTACAGTTTGATTCTGGGCGTGGTGGGCGTGGGGCTTCTGCTTACAGGCCTTCTTCCGGCAGCCCTGGCAAAGAAGGTGCTGGATGATGCCATGCTGCGCCATTCTATTATTCTTTCCTTTATAGCCAGTCTTTTCCTTCTGGCCGGCTTTTATTTTCTCTGGCCCCTTCACCTGCTCATTCCTATTCTTGTTATCACAGTCATTCCCTTATCCATCACAGAAACGGTCAGTATGTCCATGGCCCTTTCAAGGCAGGGGAAAAATGCCGGCGCTGCCTCTGCCCTGCTGGGATTCTTTACGGTAGCTCCGGGCAGTTTAACCATGCCTCTCACCGGTATTGCCGGGGAAGATACGGCTCTCCCTCTGGGGCTCCTCATGACTGGCGGCTACGCCCTCTGCCTTTTGTCCTACTGGAAATGGGTTCATGGAAAGTAATGTCTTCGGATAGTAATAACTATTTTGTTATTATTATTCAGAGTTTTTCTGCCATCCATGCTTCCTTTCAGAAAATACAGATTTTTTCACCTTCTTCTTACCAGCTTCCTCTTTGCTTTTCATAGAATCCATGATTTCACAAACTATTTACATCATATAGACATGTATTTGTTCTGCATGGGCGCCATTCATCGGGGCTATTTATAGCAATATTGTTATAAATGGCCTCATTTTCTCTTTTACGCATGCAATTTGTAATCATTTCGGGAATTTTTATTTTTTGAATGGAATCGGTATTGGAGTATTTTCTCCATTTTCTATACAATAAGCTCAGTAAAGGACATACGTCCCCTGCCGGGAATGCGGCTTAGGTGATGTGCACACACCTTCCGCTTCCCATTCATAACAAAATGTTCAGTACAGGAGGTTTCAATCGTGAAACGTTTAAAAATTGCTTACTCTGACAAAGCACTCGAAATTTTCGGAGCCATTCCATCCCGCGAAACGGTAAACGTCAATGATACCGACTTCACCGATGTAGGTGCCGTAGTTATTACAGACACCGATACCGATGTGCTCAAGAAGGAAATGATTTTTGCCTTTACCATTCCGGTCCTTCTCATCCGCACCAAGGAAGGCCCAGTGGCTGATGATGTCATCAGCCGGGTATACCGGGTCATCGACCTGAATGAAACGGACCACGATTTCTACAGCCGCCAGATTGAAAGCGCTGCTTCCCATTATGAAGAAAAAGTACTGCCCCCATTCTTCAAGGATCTGGAAAAATACGTGGAAAACGGATACTCCCAGTTTGACTGCCCAGGCCATCAGGGCGGCGCCTTCTTCCGTAAGCATCCGGCAGGCCGCGCATTCTACGATTTCTTCGGTGAAAACACTTTCCGCGCCGATCTGTGCAACGCCGATGTGGCCATGGGGGACCTCCTCATTCATGAAGGCCCGGCTCTGGCAGCCCAGAAACATGCAGCCCGGGTATACAACGCCGACAAGACCTACTTCGTACTGAACGGCACTTCCACATCCAACAAGGTGGTGCTGAACGCAGTCCTCACCCCCGGCGACATTGTCCTCTACGACAGAAACAACCATAAGTCCATTGACCACGGCGCTCTGGTACTGGCCGGCGCAACTCCTGTATATCTGGAAACAGAAAGAAATGCCTTCGGCTCCATCGGCGGCATTCCGGAACACTGCTTCAATGAAGACTATATCCGGAAACTGGTGGCTGAAAAGGATCCGGTGAAAGCCAAGGCTAAAAGACCGATCCGCCTGGCAGTCATCCAGCTGGGCACCTACGACGGCTGCATCTACAATGCCCGCCAGGTAGTGGATAAGATTGGCCATCTCTGCGACTACATTTTCTTCGATTCCGCATGGGTAGGCTATGAACAGTTCATCCCCATGATGAAGGACTGCTCTCCTCTGCTTCTGGATCTGGGACCGGAAGATCCCGGCATCTTCGTTACTCAGTCTGTCCACAAGCAGCAGGCTGGCTTCTCCATGACCTCTCAGATTCACAAGAAAGACTCCCACATTAAAGGCCAGGACCGCTATGTACCTCATAAGAGAGTGAACAATGCATTCATGATGCACGCTTCCACTTCCCCGCTGTACCAGCTTTTCGCAGCCCTTGACGTAAATGCCAAAATGCATGAAGGCGAAGCAGGCAGAAAGCTCTGGATGGACGCTGTGAAGCTTGTGATTGAAACAAGAAAACAGGTGCTCCGCAACTGCCACTACATCCGTCCTCTGGTTCCTCCGGTGGTTTACGGAAAGAAATGGGAAGATGGAGACACCGAAAAGATGGCTAACGACATCAATTACTGGGCTTTCGAACCGGGCGCCAAATGGCATGGCTTCGACGGCTACGGCAAGGGCCAGTACTTCATCGATCCCATGAAGCTGCAGTTCGTCACTGCCGGCATTGATGTAGAAAACGGCGGCTATGAAGATTTCGGCATTCCAGGAAACATTCTGGCCAACTATCTCCGTGAAAACGGCATTATTCCGGAAAAATGCGATCTCAACGACATCCTCTTCCTCATGACCCCTGCGGAAAGCGAAACAAAGATGAACGACCTGGTAGCAAAGCTCATCCGTTTCGAACAGCTCATCGACCAGGATGCGCCCATGTCTGAAGTGCTCCCCTCCATTTATAACGCTTACGAAGAAAAATACAGAGGCTACACCATCCGCCGTCTCTGCCAGGAAATGCATGATTTCTACAAGGACCGCAAAGTTTCCACTCTGCAGAAGGAACTCTTCCTGAAGGACTATTTCCCGGAATACGTGATGAATCCGCAGGAAGCGCAGTATGAATTCATGAGGGCCCATGGCGAACTGGTAGACCTGGCTGACGCAGAAGGCCGCACCGCCCTGGAAGGCGCTCTCCCCTATCCGCCAGGAGTACTCTGCGTACATCCCGGTGAAAAGTGGTCCAAAACCGCTGTCACCTATTTCCTGGACCTGGTGGAAGGCATCAACCAGCTGCCCGGCTTTGCCCCTGAAATTCAGGGCGTTTATGTACAGCCCGGCGCTGATGGAAAGAAACATGCCTACGGCTATGTGCTGAAGAAGGAATTTGAAAAGAAATAAACTTATAGGGAAGCGGGGAAACAGGGTTTCCCCATCCTTCCTTATCAAAGGAGATCAACATGAGTAAAGCAAACAAAATGAGCGTTTTCCAGCTCACCATCCTGACGGCAGTCAATATGATGGGTTCCGGCATTATCATGCTGCCGTCCAAACTGGCTCAGGTGGGCGCCCTGTCCATCGTTTCCTGGCTGGTCACTGCCGTAGGTTCCATGGCCCTGGCCTATGTATTTGCCAAGTGCGGCATGTACAGTAAAAAAGGCGGCGGCATGGGCGGCTATGCTGAATATTCCTTCGGCAAGGCCGGCAATTTCCTTGCCAACTACACCTATGGGGTGTCCCTGATTTTTGCGAACACCGCCATTGCCATTTCCGCCGTAGGCTATGCCCTGGGTTTCCTGGATACGACTCTGGACCCGGTCATGACCTGCGCTGCCACTATCTTCACCCTCTGGCTGGCTACCGTTCTTAACTTCGGCGGCGCCAAGTATACCGGCCAGGTTTCCTCCATCACCGTATGGGGCGTTATCATTCCCTGTATCGGCCTCGCTTTCGTAGGCTGGTTCTGGTTCTCCCCCTCCATGTACACCGCTAACTGGAATGTCCATGACCTGGGCTTCGGTGAAGCAGCACTGAACGCCATCACCATGACCCTGTGGGCTTTCCTGGGTATGGAATCGGCCTGCGCCAATGCGGACGCCGTGGATAATCCGGAAAAGAACGTGCCGAAAGCCGTTCTCGGCGGCACCCTGCTGGCAGCAGCCTGCTACATCGTTTCCACCAACATTATCTTCGGTATCGTTCCTGCTGACGTTCTCGTCTCCAGCTCCGCTCCCTTCGGCCTCGTATTCTCCCAGATGTTTGGCGGCACCGTAGGCAAGATCATCATGGGCCTCATGGTTCTTTCCTGCTTCGGTTCCCTCCTGGGCTGGCAGTTCACCATTGCCAACGTATTCAAGGCAGGCAGCGATGAAGGATACTTCCCGGCCTTCCTGAAGAAAGTGACTTCACACGGCGCTCCAATCGCCGGCATGGTGGCCATCACCATCATTCAGTCCCTCTTCTCCCTCATGACCATCAGCCCCTCCCTGAACGAACAGTTCGAGACCCTGGTCAACCTGGCAGTCATCACCAACATCATGCCCTACCTCCTCTGCATGGCTTCCGTAGTAGTCATCATGAAAGCCGTAGACCATGTGGGCAGCGAACTGAAAACCACGAAACTCATCGCTTTCATTGCTTCCCTCTACAGCCTCTATGCATGCTACGCCTCCGGCTTTGAAGCCATGACCTACGGCGCCATCGTCACCGTATTCGGCTGGACCCTCTACGGTTTCGTATCCGATCGCTTCGACCTGAAAAAGGCCAAAGCCGACAACGAAGCCATGGCCTCCGGCAAAGCTCCCGCTGACGCTGTTCCTGCAGCTGCAGAAAAATAAAATATGGCCTGTCTGGGGCAGAACAGGCCATACCATATAACATCCTCTACAACAGAAAACCACCGTCCTCTTTGAGGGCGGTGGTTTTCTATGGACAAGCCCCTATGGGGCTTGAGGGTTGACGGCCCTTCGGGCCGAAGGTTCTTAAGGGGCTTAAGTTTGACGCGCCTTTGGCGCGAGGGTTGT
>ERZ773276.1027-NODE-1027-length-24565-cov-19.808650_pt1 | contig 24565 bp, 19 predicted proteins | sample MGYA00511386_ERZ773276 | MGnify/ENA primary metagenome ERZ773276 (study PRJEB29015, sample SAMEA2737778) | human gut metagenome | biome: human gut; feature: human-associated habitat; material: faeces | place: China | collected 2012 ...
ACAGACCTATGATATCAGCTTCAAACTCAAGTCGAATGTCGACATCCCACGCTACACGCTGAAGATTGCCGACCAGAAGGATGACAAAAACTACATGTACAACAACAGCGGCATGTCGGCTGAGATGGGCACGACAACGGTACGGGTGCCTAATGTCAAGTCCACGACATCTTCGTCATCCACTAAGTTCATCCTCGACTTCGGTGGTATCGGCGCTGACCCGACAATATCCATCAGCGACATCATCATTCAGAAACACGCACTGAAGAAGTAACGTTATCATTTTATTATCATCTCTTAGAGGAATCTGCTACCCTCGGCAGCGGGTTCCTCTTTTCGCCTTTTTCTCATAAATATGAAACACAAGAAATATTTTGTTCTCCTTACGCTATGCTTGGTAATTTCCATCCTTGGCTGTAGTTCCTCCGACGGTGACGACAATCCGGCATCCTCCATCACCCTCGACCTCAGCAGTGAAGCACTGACCTTCTCCTCCGAAGCAGGCTCCCAGACCATCTCTCTGACAACGAACCACGAATGGGGACTTGTCAGCACTTCTGACAACTGGCTGAAAGTATCACCGACATCCGGGCTCGGCACTGCTAAGGAAACCAAGATTACGGTCACCGTGGAGGCCAACCCCAACACCTCCGCTCGCACCACCTCCCTGACCTTTGCAGCAGGCTCCCTTCGTAAGACCATCACCGTGACCCAAGAAGGTGCCGCATCCGCTAAATACGATGCTCCGGCGGGCTACAACCTCGTATGGCACGATGAGTTCGACGGCAACAGTCTGAGCAGTGACTGGACCGAAGAACAGAAGCCCGCGGGATGGGTCAACAACGAGTTACAGACCTATATCAAAGGCTCCTCCGTCAACGAGGTCAAAGACGGCCATCTCCTCATCCACTGCTACAAAGGTGATGATGGCAAGATCTATTCCGGACGTGTCTATGCTAAACCCGATAAAGGCTGGACCTACGGTTATTTTGAGGCACGCATCAAACTGCCGTCAGGCAAAGGCACCTGGCCGGCATTCTGGATGATGCCTGCTAACTACAACTCCTCTACCAACCCCTGGCCGGGGTGCGGTGAGATAGACATCATGGAGGAGGTCGGCGTAGATGCCAATATCGTCTCTTCGACCATCCACTGCAACAAGTACAACAACGGCAACACGAGCATCGAACATGGAGTTCTCAACGTGCCTACAGCGGAATCCGACTACCATGTCTACGCCTGCGAATGGACAGCCGACAAGCTCGAGTTCTTTGTTGACGGCCAGAGCATCCTCAAATACGCCCCCGCCGACAAGACGAAAGACTTCTGGCCGTTCAACGTGCCCTTCTACCCCATCCTCAACCTGGCCTGGGGCGGTGTCTGGGGCGGTTACAAGGGTGTCGACGAGAGTGCCCTGCCCGTGACGATGAGTGTCGACTATGTCAGAATATTCCAAAAGACGAAATGACCATGCACAAGAAACTTTTTGCTCTTTTCGCCCTCTGTCTCGTCACCGCTGTCATGCGCGCTGCCGACGACATGGACGCTTTCATCTCTCGGCTGATGAGCCGCATGACCTTCGAGGAGAAGGTAGGGCAGCTCAACCTGTTGCCCGGTGGCGACATCACCACGGGTGCCGTAATGAACTCTCCTGTGGCGGCGCTGATAGAGAAGGGACAGCTTGGCGCCGTCCTAAATATCAAGGGTGCCGAGAAGATAAAAGCCTTGCAGGAAGTCGCCGTGAAGCACAGCCGCTTAGGCATTCCCCTACTCATTGGCCTCGACGTCATCCACGGCTATGAGACCGTGCTCCCCGTACCCTTGGCCCAAGCCTGTTCCTGGGACCCGTCGGCTATTGAGGCCGGTGCCCGCATGGCGGCTGTAGAGGCTTCGGCAGCCGGCATCAACTGGGTGTACAGCCCGATGGTCGATGTCGCCCACGACCCGCGCTGGGGCAGAGTCGTTGAAGGCTACGGCGAAGACCCCTACCTCTCTTCCGTCATGGGAGTGGCCGCCGTAAAAGGCTATCAGGGCGACCTCACACCGGAAGGCGGGAAGAAGACACCACAGGTCTTGGCTTGTCTGAAACACTATGCCCTCTATGGCGCCACAGAGGCCGGCAAAGACTACAGCAATGTGGACATGAGCCGGTTGAGGATGTACAACCAATATTTCCCGCCTTATAAGGCCGCTGTCGAGGCCGGTGTAGGCAGTGTGATGTCATCGTTCAACTTTGTCGACGGCATCCCCGCCACAGCAAACCACTGGCTCCTCGACGATGTGCTGCGCCATCAGTGGAAGTTCAATGGCTTCGTCGTCACCGACTACGGATCCATCGGCGAGATGAAAACCTTGGGCTATGGGGAGATGAAGACAAACACCATCGCGGCCATGAAAGCGGGCACGGATATGGACATGTGCTCCAATGCCTATGCCCAATATCTCAAAGCCGCTGTCGACAACGGTGATTTGACCATGGCGGACATCGACACAGCGGTGAGACGTGTCTTGGAGGCAAAATACCGTCTCGGTCTCTTCGCTGATCCCTACCGCTACTGCAACACGAAGCGCGCGAAGACGGATATCTATACTCCAGCCCACCGCAAGCTCGCCCGCGACATCGCAGCCGAGACCTTTGTACTGTTGAAGAACAACGGTGTGCTGCCATTGAAGAAGCAGGGAACCATTGCGCTCATCGGTCCGCTCGCCGATACGCGCAACAACCTCCCCGGCCCCTGGTCCACCGGTGACGACCCGTCGAAATATTCCACTATCAAGGAAAGCATGATGAACTATCTCGGCTCTCAGGCAAAGGTCGTCTATGCCCAGGGCTGTAACATCTACGCAGATAAAGTCCGGCAGAAGGCTGTAGAGTTCGGCAGGCCCATCCGGCGTGGCGACGACAAGGTGCTCTTCGACGAGGCGATGCAGACAGCGGAAAAGGCCGACGTCATCGTGGCCTGCCTCGGGGAAATGGCAGAGATGTCAGGAGAAAGTTCCACACGTACCGACCTCAACCTCCCCGACGTGCAGATGCAGCTGCTCAAGGCGTTGGTAGCCACCGGGAAGCCAGTGGTACTGCTCAACTTCTCCGGACGACCCACCATCCTCTCATGGGAGAACGACCATGTCAGCGCGCTGATGAACGTGTGGTTTGCAGGCAGTGAGACGGGAGATGCCGTCTGCGATGTGCTCTTCGGCGACAAGGTGCCATCCGGGAAGCTTGTGAACACCTTCCCGAGGAGCATGGGACAGATTCCTGTCTTCTACAACTACATCAGTAGCAGCCGTCCCGTCTCGGATGGCGAGAAGGTATTCCACAAATACGCCAGCAACTATATCGACGAGGTCAACGGTCCGCTATTTCCCTTCGGCTATGGACTCAGCTATACGACCTTCAAATACAGCGACGTACAGCTGTCGGCAGACACAATGAATAAGAACGGTAAGGTGACCGCCTCCGTCACCGTGACGAACACCGGAGCCTACGATGCTGACGAGATTGTGCAGCTCTATATCCATGCCCACTACTCCACCCTACTCCGTCCAGTGAAGGAGCTGAAGGGCTTCAAGCGCGTGCATATCGCCAAGGGCAGTAGCGTGACGGTCTCCTTCGACATCGACGCCACCACCCTGCAGTACCTCGATGCCTCCGGTCATCCTTTCCTTGAGCCCGGCGCCTTCGACATCATGATAGGGCCAAATAGTAAGGAAGTGAAGGGGAAGGTGTTAGATGTTAAGTGTTAGGTGTTAAGTGTTAAGTGTTAAGTGTTAAGTGTTAGGTGTTAAGTGTTAAGTGTTAGGTGATAGGTGTTAATGATGTGGCAGTGCTGTAAATCAGATTCATAGCCATGTTAAGCTATCCCCTGGCGTATGCCGTGGAATACCCCGCTAATCACAAAGAGGCTCCTATAGAATGGGTATTGCAGGTATTACCGTAGGGGCGGGGTTTATCCCCGCCCTCACCCCGCAGGGTATTGCAGGTATTGCCACAATGGTATTGCGGGTGACAATGTAGGGGCGGCCCACCGTGGCCGCCCTCACCCCGCAGGCGTAATATTTTCTGCACCTGGGTGCAATTTTTATTTTATGCCCGGAGGGCAATTTTATGCGGAGCAATTTTCGTCATGGGCAGGCTTGGACCTCGTAGGGGTGGTGGCGAAGTGAAGGGGCAGGCTGCGAGCTTGCTCGCAAAGACTGCCCCTTCACTTCACCACCATAGCTCCATGGGAGCGGAAGGCTGCCCATGACCATTTTCCTAAAAATCGTTGAACACGCTCCAGGAGGAGAATTTTGATATGTCCTGCTGTCCACGTGAGACCTCTCCGAGGTCTTTCCACGCTGTCATCCTGCAACCCCAGGTCGCTCGGTGGCGGGAGGCCGCGCTACGCGCCGCCCTCCCGGCACCTCGACGACCTGGGGTCATTCATAGTGAGACCCCTCCGGGGTCTTTCCGCACCAACATCCTGCTGAACATCGCCTGCGGAGTGAGGGCGGGGATGAACCCCGCCCCTACGGCAATACCGGCAAAACCGACACAGCAAAACCGGTGATACCCTGCGGGGTGAGGGCGGGGATAAACTCCGCCCCTACGGCAATACCGGCAAAACCATTGCAACGATACCGGCAATACCGGCAAAACCGTTGCGACGATACCGGCAATACCCGATTCCACCCCCTCAACTACAATCTTACTTTCTTGCTGCTTCTGTTCACCGTGACGATATACACGCCTTGCGGAAGCTGGCGGGAGGTGTAGGAGTCACCGGAAGAACGGTCAGACTCCATGAGTGCCCCGGAGAGGGCATGGATGGAGACGAGGTCACCGGCGTTGATACCCGACACCATCAGGTAGCCGTTGCTGCCACGTACCGTCCAGTTCGCTGTGGCCGGTTCATCATGAGAGATGGAGCCGTCGGGCTGCAGACCACCAATCTGCAAAGTCAGGCGGTTGTCGGTGTAGCCCGCGACAGCCGCGAGGGTATAGGAACCCGTCGTCAGGTCGGTAACAGCACCCGTCGCCTTATCCCTGAGCCATACGCTCTGCCCCTCGAAGGCGTCAGCGTCAGGCAGCGAGACCGTCAGCTGGCCGTCCTTAGCGGCGCGGTAGCCCATTGCCATCTCCACGCCAATAGGTGCCTGCCCTGCCAACGAGAGCGCCACACCACTGTTGTCAAGGAGGTAGACCTGTGGCACGCTGTCGTTGAAGCTCTGCCATTTCACACCGTCGGAGCCGATGTTGAACGCCAGTTGCTTACTGTCCTCATCGGCCTTCACCTCCACATCATCAGTAAAGCCGGAATCGTCAGACAGTGTCACAAAAGGCTTGGCCGCAAGTTTCGGCGTCTTGCTCGGCAGTGGCGGCAGGGCAAAGGTCACCGTCTCCGTCTTGCCATCGCCGATAACGGCTGTCTGCGTGAAGAAAGCATTGCCGAAGTCGAGTGTCGAGCCAACGGTCCAGCTCTGTGAGGTGGAGAAGGTGTTGCCGTCATCAGTAACCGAGTAGAACACATGCGGCGCGCTCATGTCGTAGCTCTTGCCATCGGCCGAGTGAGCAGTGTTGTATCCGCTCACGAGCCACGGCATGCCCTTGAGGTTCCAGCCCATGTTCTCCAACTTCGTGAAGTGGGCCGAGCCGTCGGTGGGCACCTGGTTATATTGTGTCAGCGTCACCGTCTTGGCCGCGCCGTCCTCGGTATAGACGTAGTCACCCTCTGTACTACCGAAGCCCGTGAAACGGATGTCGCTAGCTTCGGTGAGCGGCTTACCGAAGTTAAGCAACCAGCCGTCGCAAGCCTTCACGGCAGTAGACGCCATCAGCTCCCAGCACGGCGAGTCGGAAGTATGGAAATCGTAATCCCAAGCCGAGCGCTTCTCGCCATTGTAGGTCTTGCCCGTCGGGATGTCGTACTGCTTCTCCGTAATATTACCAGCCTCGTCCGTTGCCGTCGTCAGCGCATTGGCGTAGTCATATGGGAACGGCATCGACATGAGTGTATACTGCATCTGAGCCGGGAACGAGCGCTCGGCAGCGACATAGGACGCATGGATCACGTTACCGTTGCCATAGAGCGAGGCTCCCGTCTTCAGCAACAGATAACCCGGCATGAAGGCGTTTTCACTCGTAAAGATCTGGGTGCCGCCCTCCGTACTGCCCAACGACAGCGACGCGCCCTTGCCGATATACACCACGCTGCCCTCGTGAGGATAATGGTTGTTCTCAGCCGTAGCATAGCGTGATTTGCCATCGGCAATTCGCCACGTCTCGAAGCAACCCATATCGATAGTGCCGCCCAGCGTGCGCGGATTGCCCAGCACGTCGCGGTCGTTCTTCAGGTCGACAAAGCCAGCAAACCTATCCGGCAGCGTGAAGTCCTCTTTTCCTGCGTCGATAGCCTTACTGTTCTCATGCAACTGATAATAATACGGTGCATGGTTGGTGAGGAACGTCGGCAGGTTATAGACATTATCGTCGCTGCGCAGATACGGTGCGAAAGGATTGCCCGTGGCGATGTTGTAGCAGTTAGAATATTTGCCGGTGCCTGTCGTGGCCTCGTCGGAGGCCTTGTCGACGATGTTGTAGTCAAGGCCATTGATGACCGTGCCCGCGTTGCTCACCGTTGTCTGTTTTGCGGCATCGGCCACGACGGTGCAGTTGAGCATTGTGCCATTGGCACCTACGCTGACGAGCGGCTGCGGCTGATTTGCAACAACTTGGTTGGCATAGACCAGAGCATTGTAGAGCAGACCATGCTGGAGGTTGACCACGGGGTGTCCGGTGCCCTTATCATCGGCGTTCACCGTGTTGTGGTCAATCATCATGTTGCGCAATACAAGACTGTCGATGTCATCAGTGATGTCCACGGCCGGTGCTGTGAGCGCCTTCGCGCTTTTTATCTCAAAGCCGTCAACGAGGGCACCGAGACTGTAGTCGGTGGTCATCGTGGCAATACCGGCAATCTGCGTGCGTTTCGTCGTCTTCGCCGCTAAGCCCGGCCGGTCGGCTTTCACATTATTAATATATTTGTTGATATCCGCGGTCTGGAACGTCCGTGCGCCATTGTTGTACATTACCCCATTCGCATCCTTTACAGCCTCCGGCTCCTTGGTGTAGGTCTGAGCTATACTGCCATAGACGCTCACGCCATTGCGCAGGGTGATGACTTCGGGTGTCGCATTGTCGCCGCTGCCCTTGATGAAGACGTAGGACTTAGCCTCGTTAAAATCCGCGGTTTTATTATTAAAATAGGTATACACAGCCGCGGCATCGATGGCGCGTTGCACCATGCCACTGCCATAGGCATCCTGCCACGACAGTCCCGACATCGTACCCGTCACTTTGGTCGGTTCGACGAATAGCACGCGCTGCATGGCCGACGAGCACTCGTAGGCACCACGCTCCATACTGCCGTCGTAGAGGCGCACTTTGTAGGCGAGGTCCTTGGTGTAGGCCGTGTCGGCGAGCATCGTGAGGATGTTCTTCTCATCCAGCGTCACGTCATTGCCCGTCTTGTCCTTGATGGTATGGTTCGGTACCCAACCGAGCACCTTGCGGGCATAGAACAGGTAGTTGGCACGCGTCAGCGTGCGCACACCCGGGTTGATATGGTAGTCGCGCTTGCTGATGTCGCTGCCGTCGCCATTGACGAAGTTCGGACCCTCCATGGCGTTGTAGTTGCGGCTGTCGAGGCCCACGTTGTGGTATTTGGCCTCCTCGTCGGTATTCGCGATGCCCGTGATGGCATTGTACTGTACCGAGTCAGTCTCAGCATTATTTTTGGCAAAACCCTCGTACTGCGTCGCCATGCTGTTCTTCTGGTCGTCTTTCCAGATGATGGAGTTATAGAGCGACGACGTGCCCGTGGCGGCATCACTGAGCTTGATATGTCCGCCGTTCATGGCGAAGGTGCAGTTGACGATGCTTACGGCATCGGTACTCTCCAACGGATTACCCGAGCCGGAGTGGAATACGCTGTTGTAGATGAGCGAGCGGCCACCGCCCTTCTCGATGCGCACGGCAGGAACCGACGCATCAGCGCCGTTCTGCTGGAAGATGCAGTTCTTGATGGTCAACTTCGGCACATTAATGGCATCGAGTGGCATCGTTGTCTTTTTCGTCGGATCATTCACATCGCTCTTGAACTGCTCCTTATAGTAGATGGCGGCACCGCCGATATCATTACCCGCACTCTCCTTATGGTCCGAAGACGCATAGTTGTTGACAAAGGTCAGACCGTCGAAGGTGATGGGCATGGCCTTGCCCGTGGTCTCTGATGACTTCGAGATAGACCCCTGCGTGAGGTCTATTGATTGACCAGACGTTCCGCCAGACCTGTTACCCTGCGTCCCCCACTGCTCGGCGTCAGAGATGAGGAAGAGGTGGGCCATATTGTCGGACGTTGATGTCGACTTCTTAGCCATCAGCAGGACGGTGGGATTCTGCTCGATGTCGCGCGCCCCTTCGATGTCCTTACTGTACCCGCCCTCGATGGTCAGGCTCTGCGCCATATAGTCGTAACCGGAGATAATCTTCTTCTTCAGCGCCACCATGTCGGTGTTGGCTCCTGTGTGAATCTGGAAACCATTATTGCTCTCGTCGAGCGTGTAGGTCGGCGAGTAGGTGCCGCCCATGATCTTCACGACCTTCGGCCGGTCGTTACGGCTCAGGAGCAGCGTCTCGATGGCGCGCTGCAGGTCGCTCGTCGGTGTCTCCCAGGAACGGCCGTCGGCGGTTTTCGCGCCGGTGCGCTCTTCATCCGACACCCACATCACGTCGATGCTGTCGCCGTCGGCGACGGTGAGCTGTGAGTGCTGGTACTCGTACACACCGATGTCGATAAAGTCCTGCTTGGTATTACCCAACGGGTCGGCGGAGATACGGTTCATATTTGACTTGCTCTCCTCACTCTTGTCGTCGGCATAGTTCATGTATTTCTCATCGCCCAAGGGAATGAGGGTCAGATGATAGCTGTGCTTAAAGAACTTGGAGAGGCCGGGATAGAGGCCATGAGCCACGAACTCGCCGTTGGCATCCTTCTTATAGTTTCCTTTCTCGTCCTGGTCTATCTCTCCCCATCCAGCATCGGTGAGGAGGTTGACGCGCGAGATGAGCCAGTCGGCGCTCTGCATATATCCGTCAACCCCCGCCTTCGACGACGGCATGATGAAGTTCGGACCATCGATGGCATCGTTGTTGTCACTGATGATGACATTGTTGTTATAGCCACCCAAATAGTTAGACAGGGCTCTCAACTTGTCATACGTGAGATCTTTATCATAGGTCCTCTGGTCAGTGGGTGATGTCTTCACCGTCTGTCCGTGACCACTTTGGTAGGCACAGAAGAAGAGTGCTTCAGCTTTGTCGTTTCCGAAGTTGGCGAGTTGTACGTTACCGTCCTTGTCGACCTCGTTGCCCCAGAAGATACTGTTGACAGCAATGTGCATATTGTTCGACGATGAGTTCGGCAGCGTGTTGTAGATGGACGGGAAGCTATGCGCCTTGTTGCGCACGGAGTTGCAGTTGATGACGGCAATGGATGAGTTGTCGCCGGCCCACAGCACACCGCCATAGCCCAACGTCTCATTATTCTTCTTGCCATATTTATTGGTATATGGCGTATTCAGCGTTCCCGTGCCCATCTTCGCCTCATTGTTGGCAAAGATGCTGTTGACGATGGTCACCTCATCGTTCGTGGCGATGGCGCCGCCGCCCGACCAGGAGACATATTTGCGGTCATCCGCGTCGGCTGCGGTGTTGTCAGGACTCTTCGAGTAGTTCTGCACGAACGAGCAGCCCACGACATCGAGCTGTCCGTTGGTGTAGATAGCTCCGCCGAGGCGTGCGCTGTTGTTCTGGAAGAGGGTGTTCGACACCACCATCGGGATGCTGCGCTCCGGCGCACCGACACCATCCTCATAACTGCCATCACCAATGGTGGTGCCGTCGACGAAGATACCGCCGCCGCGGAAGTACCACATCTTGTTCTGCACGGTGCTCTCATAGCCCATGGCCGAACCGTCACGGATGATCAGTCCGTCGAGGATGATGGTGCGGTTCATGCGTGAGGCAAGATTCTCCTGACTGGCATCCGTCGTTATTGTCTTCAAGTCGGCATCGCTGAAATATTCCGGCAGTTTGCCCACAGACTTCTCATCAGCATTGCAGTTGATGACATGATACACGTTCTTCACCTCGAGGTCGACACCCACGGAGAGGCCTGAGAGGATGGTCTGGTTCTTCATTTCCCACGGCTCGACGATGGAGTTCTTGTTGAGATCATAACGCTCGCGCTGGTTACGGATGCTGTCGGTGCTACAGCCATAGAGGGTGACGCCATTGACGGTTACGTTCGTGCCATCGGTAGTCTCCTGACAGTACATGTGATTCTCTTTGCTGACGTCGATACCTCCGATAACGGTCACACCCTCCGGGATATTGAACGTATTGGAGCGTACGGCACCCTGCTTACCATACATATCTGTATAGGGGAAGTAGGTACCACCCGCCACGAAGACCTCGAAGCGGTGGTTGCGCGGCTTGTCCTTCTCCTGCGTATTCTTGTCGTCGGCCGACTCATCCCTGCTTCTGACGCTACTGATATAGTCAAAAGCGTCGCCGAGGCGCTGGAAGGGGTTGGCAAAGGAGGAGCCCACCTGCTTGTAGATTTCATCATCACTGTCAAGGAGCTTGTTGGCCTTGTCGTTGGTGACATTGGTAGGATGGACGACGAAGAGGCGGTAGAAGACCTTCGCTAAGGTGATGTCGTAGCTGGCGTTGATGGCGCGGGCTCCGATATCCGTCGAAACATTGTTCTTCACAACGAGCTCCGTTGTACCGTCGTAGGTTTCAGAATTTTTGTAAGTTATTGTGTTTCAGTGACTTCAAATTTTGTTTTTCTCAAACGTAACAAACCTGCACCAAAATTGTGTTAAATATATCCAAGCAAACGAAATGTGGTGCATGTGCCACTGAAACATGGTGCAAAGTTACAAAAAATTTCTGAGACTTATGCGATTTTCTATGATTATCTTTTTCGCCGATGCAACCTGTCGGTTTTGGCATCAGGAAGTGGCACAAAGGGGGGCTTCCAATACCTTCGTTTCCGATTGTAATATCCCCAACGAAAATAAGCATCCCAAACGGTTTAAGAGTATGGAAAATGCCGAAAAATCATACTCGGAAGTTAACTCTTCCAAAATTTCATACATTTCTTTCTGCGTTTTTCTTCTGCCTTTCTCATTACACGTAACTTCGCATCGTCGCAATTCTCTTTTGACTGTCAAAAGCTCTGGCTTATCTGGTCATTGGAGGTGTGAAGAAGGGGGCATTGCAGAGGCAATTCAATGAAGGTGATGCTACGATGTTGGTCCTAATCAGGACATGGCTTAGAACTAGTTCTGTCGTAAAAGTGTTAAATCAAGAGTTTGGTTTCCTGATTTTCCTTTGTTTGAGAATGTTGTATTTACTTTGCCGCCCGATTGAAAGACAATATTGTGAATAGTTATAATAGTAAAACAAAAAAGTAATTGTAAGATGACACAACAGAACCCAGTCCAAAAGGACACCCAACTGCACAAGCAAGTTGCAGAACTCCAGAAGCGCGTTGACGTTCTGGAAGACATCCTTGATTCAAGCAAGGAAGTATTAACCGTCGAGGAAGCCGCCAAGTTCATGGGCATGGCTCGCAGTTCTCTCTACAAGATGACCTGCGAGCAGAGCATTCCCTTCTACCGCCCGAACGGAAAGATGATCTACTTTGAGAAAGCAGACATTCTTTCGTGGATTCGGAGGAACCGGGTATATACCCAAGAGGAGATTGACGATGCTGCCCGTCTTCACATGCAAACCCTAAGCAAGAAGCAATGATGAAGGAACAGGAACTATCTTCACTCAAAGAGAGTGCCGTTTACTCAGCTGCGCATTGGGCAAAGACTGGCTTCGGCTACTTCACCATGCGTGACAAGGTGAATGCCTACATTGACGCTACAGGAGCGAACAAGGCCATTGATGATGACCAAGAGGCTATCAGATACGGACGTGAATCCGCTGCACTCGCCATCAACATTGATGCCATCCATCTACTGAACAAAGCGGAGGAGCAGAAGTTGAACGAAGCCCTTATCAGCATCGCTGATGATTTGCCGCAGACTCGCAGTCGAGGTTTCCGCAGATGAGTAAGCCCAAGAATGAGAAGTGAACATGAAGGGTGTCCGCACCCGTAACAATTAAAACATTGAGCCATGTACGATAACGATTTATATTATGGTCTGTTCCTATCAGACCGGCAGTTGGATTTCCTATCTAACTATCCGCAGGGATTTGACCGCATGAAGTGTTTTGCAACCTTCCTCCATCTGGCAGTGAAGGAGCCGACGCACTATGAGAAGAAGGAGTATTCAGTTGACCTACCCCCAGGGCAGTTTGCCGTTTCGGAAGTGGCACTTGCCAAGCTCTGGAAGTGTAACCGCAAGACTGCCTCCAAGATGGTTGACATGTTCCATGAGGTGGGACTGGTATCATCCGTTCCGAATTGCCGTACCACTGTCTTCACCGTCCATTGTGTTGCCAGCTGGTATATCGGCAATGAGGTCGTCCGCAACACGCATTACTCACGCCATCCTCAGGTCGAGCAGCGCATCAAGGCGAACCACAAGAGAACGGATGCTGTCTCTGGAAATGAAGTCAATGATGACAATGCAAACTCTTCCTTATCCCTTTCTTCAAACCAGATTGATATGGGAACAACCGCACATCAATCAGATGGGCAAGCCATCGAACAAAGGGATGAGTACACCTCTAAGCATTCCGAACCTGTCAGCGGTGACTATTCTAATGAGGGTAACGGCAGGGAAAAGGAACTATTCAATGATGGTGTCGAACCGACAACCCAGATTGAAGAAAACCTTTCCCCATCCATCACCTTTACTGATGCAACCTCTGGCAGCAACAGACCAGAGAACGAAGCGAAGCCTTCCTCTGGACTGCCCGACAAGGATAATACGGATGCTACCGCCACGGCACCAGCCGAAACGATTTCCGACGATGCCGTGTAACTCCATCAAAGGCTTTGGACAACCCGAAGGGAGCCTGAATTTTCGTACTCTCTAAACAAGAAGTGTCAATGTCCGACAATCCGCTTCGCTACTTGCCCGGCTTATTGACTTCTTGCAATACTCGCAGGCTCGCATTGGGTTGCCCAAACCCAGTTATAAACCTACAAATAAAACATTTACTAATGGAACAGAAGATAGAACGCAAAGGGCGCAATCCACGTATCACCGTTTGCTATACGTCCGAAGAGTACAAGAAGATAGTCGATAATGCTGCAGCCTGTGGGCTGAAGAAAAGCCAGTATATCCATGACACCTCATTGGGTCAGGAGCCAAAGGCGATGATGAGCGACAAGGAGGCTGATGCCCTTATTTCGCTGAAAGCTGCCCGAGGCGAGCTGATTCTGATTAAGAATGCCCTTCACGGCACGACCCAGGAACAGCGTAAGAAGTACTTCCGCAGCGAGCAGTTTATGAAGCAATGGATTGAGGGAGTAAACAGCCTTATACGCCGTCTTGTTGAAATAGAAGGAATGTTCAAAAGATGATAGCAAAAGCAAAGTCAATACCGCATGGCGCAGCAATGACGAATTATGCCACCAAGCATAACCGCGCAGACATAGTGCTGACACGTAACCTTGACGAGGGGCTTACTCCTCTCGCCATGTGGGGAGCGATGGAAACCATTCACCAAAAGTATGAACCGAAATTTAGGCGTAAGCCCGTCAAGAACCCGACCCTTCGACTGGAGGTTTCCCCATCCCTTGAAGAGACAAAGGGATGGACACTCAATGATTGGTACGAGTATGCGCTACAGTTCCTCAATAAGCTCCAAAGGGGTGTCCAAGCCAAGGATGGCAAGAAGAAAGGAAAAGGCAAGTTCAATCTGGACAGGGCACAGATATTCGCCTGTCTTCACTTTGATGCGAAGTCCGGCATCCCGCACCTTCACATCCTCATCAACCGCATTGACCTTGATGGTAATCTGATGAATGACTCCTTCATCGGTGATAGTGCAGTCAAGGCTGCCCACGACATTAACATTGAACGTGGATGGGAACTGCCCGAGGACATTCACGAAGAGCACCAGAAGGAGATAACCAAAGCTTGTTATGACATCCTTCGTGGAATGTCAAGTTATGATTGGGATAGTTATAAGCACGGTCTTGAAAGCCGTGGTTACAAAGTCCATGAGCAGCGTGACAAGCAAGGTGTCCTGCATGGGTACACCGTACTTCGTGGTAACTCCCGTTTCAAGTCATCCACGTTGGGCAAAGGTCGCAACCTGACTGCGCCCAAACTTGAAGCCACATGGAAGAAACTTCAACCCGTCGCTCCAAGTGTTCTTTGCGAGCAAAGCGACCAAGGTCGAGCGGTGAAACCCAGTTCTACCGTGGGCACCTCCCAGACAATTGAAAGGAAGTCCATCATAGAGCGATACTCAGCCCGTCAAAGTGTTGCCCAGACCAAGCCGGAAGTACCATCTATCTTCAGGAAAATACTGTCTGTTGACGATAAGCATTATTCCATTGCGATGCCGATGGAAGCATATACAGCAATGAAGGATGCCATCGAAGTTCCTGACGAGGATATACCATTTGAGAATGTCTTGAACGTGGCTATGCTGTTGTTCATGAACTACGTCGATGCAGCCACCACCGTATCAGAATCCTGTGGTGGCGGTGGAAGCACACCGTCAAACTGGGGCAAGGACAAGGACGAGGACGAACGTGAATGGGCACGCCGCTGCACCCAACATGCTAACTGGCTATGTAAGCCTATGAGCAGGTCTGTAAGAAAACCCAAAGGAATACACCGTTAAAACAAAACCATTATGTCAAATAAGTATAGTAATCTTGTTGAGGAAATCAACAAAAAGGAAGAGATTGCCGAGCAGAAAGACAATCTGGCAGAGCAGTTAAGTAAAGTCACCAAGAACGTGAGCGATGTGAAAGAAATCGTTGACAAACTCGCAACTGCCATTGAAGATTTGAAGAAAATCGTGTTAGCCGTCACTGCTGCCAGCAAGAGTACCGACAATGCCGTAACAGCCATCACTAAAGCTATTCTTGACAGCCGGAATGTTGTCTTTACGAATAAGCTGGATGATGAGTCACTCAAACAGTTGCAGACTAAGTACAATACATATTACCAGCAGGAAGAAACACTGTTCAAGAATCATGGCAGAGACATCTCTCAGATGCTTGAACGGAACAAAGATAGGTGCTATGAGATTATCAACAAGGGCGATGGTGTCTATTTCGGGAGGAAAACCTTCATGCGGTTGTACATCGCCTTTTGCACCTTCTTTGGCATCATTCTCCTGGAAATAGTCTATGGATTGTTGAAGTTGTTTGGTGGGGCTGAGTAATTCGCATGTTCTTCAGGCAAAGTACAAGATGGCATCTTTAGCGTAGTTGAGAAAATGGAGGCTGAGCGGAACTTTCCCCAGCCTCCATTCCTTAATGTGTCAGAACGTGTAGCCGTTCACGCTGTCCCAGTCGGGATTGGCGGTGAGGCGAAAAGTGCCGTCGGTCTGCTGACCGCTGCCGCCGCTACCGAAAAAACTGCCAGTGTAGCGGGTAATCTGGTTGCGGGTGACGGGGATGTTCTCGAAGATGCGCTCCTTCACGGTGTTGTCGTTGGCATCGAGGGCGGTGACGGTGAGTTTCGTCAGCACGTCCTCCTCGGTGTGCGGCAAGGTGTAGATGTCGAAGGTGGTCACGCCGTCGGCAACAGCTCGGATTTCAGTCTGCTTCGAGTTGACGCAACCGTAGCCAGCCGAGGGACTGAAAGTCGAAGAACCGCCAGTGTAGTAGAACTTGAACTTTGTCACTGTGGATGGGATTTCCTCGTCGGTCAGCACCAAGCGGAACATGGCGACTGCGCGGGTCAGTGTGAGGTCGTAGGACTGCACTTCTGAGGTCACAATCAGGTCGCCGTAGTAGTAGAAGGTGTCCGTCACTTTGTTGTTGGGGAACGTCACCTTTTCCGTCGAGGTAATCGTGGCAGAGCCTTCACCATTGTGGGCGATGACCACAAGTTGGTATGTCCCGGCAGCGAGTGTCAGGGCGACGGTGCCGTAGCTGGCATCTCCTTCCTTCTGCGCTACCGTTTTGACTTTAGTGCCGTCAGCGTCGAAGATGGCTACATTCAGGCGACTGCACAATTCCGTGATGTCGGTGGCAGCACGGGTTCCAAAAGATTCCTGCTCATACTGCATCATGTGTAGGATGACGTTTGCCTCCTTCATAGATACAATGTCCTCATCGAAGACAGGCTTCTCGCACGCTGCTACCAGCAGGGCGAGAGCGATTAACAAGTACTTCTTCATGTGATGGCTCAGTCTTTAGTGATTGAAACAGTGGCAACGGGACGAATGCGGGCTGTAGCACCGAAGTTGTCGAACCCGTCGGCTGTGGTCTGGGAGAGAATACGAAAGAGAACGGTGCCGCCTGCATCGTAGAGATATTTGCCGCTGGCGCTTACGTCGGATTCAAAAGCCTCGTTGATAGCATCAAGTGAGGCGTAGATTGAATTAAGTTCGTTGTAGGTGGGCAAACGCCAATCGCTGATGCCATCCACGTCCGCCTCGGCCAGTTTCTCATCAATGAGGGCTTCGAGGACTTCTGGATGCCCTATGAAACTGGCATCGTTGTAAGCCTTGCCTATCGTTGTTTCGTTAGGTGAAAGCAACGTCAACTCAGCCGACTGACCATCATCTGCTACAATGGACTTCAGCACGTAGCAGCCTTGATAGAAGGAGCCTACAGCGGGGAAGCCTTCTGCGTTGCCTGGAGTGTCGTTATTCCCATTATCACCACCATTGCCATCATCAGCCGCAGTACTGCCGTTCTCGTCGAACTCGAAGCTGATAGTTCTTTCCCCCAGCCACGTTGCTCCCGTGATGGTTCCAGTCAGGTTGACACCAACGGCCTCGGTGTAGGTGCCGTCGATATTGATCTTATATCCCGCCTCCAACTGGTCGCTGCACGAATAGGTATAGGTCTTTGTCATGCCACCAATAGTGATGTTCACACTCACGCTGGCGGGCTGACTGCTTGGCGGTAACAGATAGGCACTGGCGGCATTCTGCCACGTTCGCCCGTCCTCCTGCTTTGTCAACGCAATGGTGCTACTGCTATTCGTCGTGCTATACGTGCCGCTTACGGTGAGCGACTGCCAAAGCGGTGCAATCGTCACGCTCACCGCCGTTGCCGCCGTTGGAATCTTCTTGATAGTCACGTCCTGAATGAGCATTGTCTTCCTCTTCATACCCAGCGTGACGGTGTTCGTGCCGCCATCTACAAGTGCCGCCGTGGCCGATGCTACCATCAGGTCGCCGTGCTCATGCCCCTCGCGAAGCGCAATCGCCGAACTTGTCAAAGCATCCGAAGCATCTGGAAGAACATAATCGTCAACCGAAGCACCTCCAATGGCAAACACCGAATACGTCCCTTCCACAAGCGGAATGTTCAGCACCTGTCCCTCGTCGCCGATGGTCTGCACCGCCAGACATTCCTCACCCCGAAACACATACACCGCTACAGGGTAACTCACCGTCGCCTCGTCAGCGACAGAGCCACCCGCTCGTGTCCGCACCTGCAATACCGAGTTCGTCACTTGGCTCGTGGCAGAGACATCCGCGATGTCTTCCACGAGCCCTTTCTCACATGCCGTCAGCCCCAGCACCGCCAAGGCCGACGCAATCAATGATAATCGTTTCATTGTTGTAACTGTTTTGATGGTTATTTGGGACTATTCCCATCAAAAAGAATACAAAAGTAACGAAAAAACACCCGCCTTCCGTCACTTTTAACGCGCAAATGCCCCGTTTTTCACAAACTTTTTGTACCTTTGCAGCCGAAAAGGCTGCGAAACTGCTTCCACTCGGTCGCAGTTGTGGCATCCGTTATAACATTAAATACGTATTTATCATGGCAAGACCAATCAAAGAGACCCCCATCCTCTACGGTGAGGATGCACGACGTTTCGAGGCACGTATGCAGGAGCGACGTCGCATTTCACCCGAAGAACGGGCTGAAATGAAAGCAACTTACGAGGCTCTGAAAAGTGTTTGCGACTTCATGTGATATGGAGGACAGGGAGTTTACAGAACGATACACCATTCACAGAATGGTTGAGCAAGAGTTTGTCACCACATTCAATTGTGGTGACGAGGACTTGAACGGCTTCATCCTGACCGATGCACCGTTGTACCGAAAGGAGAAACTGGCTGTCACATATACTGTCTTCGAGAAAAGCAACCGCGATAACGTAATTGCATTCTTTAGCCTCTCCAACGACCGCATTTCCATTTCCGACTTCGACAACAAGACGCGCTACAACCGCTTCAGCCGCCGCTTCAACAACCACAAGCGTCTGAAGAGTTATCCCGCAGCAAAGATCGGCCGTCTGGGAGTGAGCGAATCAATGAAAGGCATGAACATCGGTAGCATGTTGCTGAGATTCATCAAACTCTACTTCACCGCCGACAATAAGACGGGCTGCCGTTTCATCACGGTTGATGCATACGCTGCCGCCATTCCTTTCTATCTCCGCAACGGCTTCGTGCCACTCAACGAAGAGGATGCCGACGAACCGACGCGGCTGCTCTACTTCGACCTCAACGACTTGGACGAAGACTAATCCTCCACAAACTACTATCCACACAAATAACGAGTAGCAATTATGCCCCACTACCGAAGGTTAAATAATGCAAACGCAGTGAAAAGAATGACCGATTTACTTGGCCATTCCAATAATTTTGCTACTCTCTCTCTCTCTCTCTCTCTCTCTCTCTCAGGTACTTAACCGCCAGTCCACCACCTATATTAACATACGCGCCCGTGCGCGTAAATATACGGCTTTCCATGCTTTCTGCAATGGGAAGCCGCTATGTTTTTATGCTATGCCGCTTGCTAAAGCGACCTTTTCTGCAACGCAAATACAATTAAGGAAATGAATCTGCTCGAACATACATCACCACAGTCTATATTGTACTTCATGCTCTACGGCGGAGCGGCGACCCTGTGCGTCGTGCTGTGCCTCTACCTGCTACTGAGCCGTGTGAACGTCATCTCGCCAGGCACCATGCCGCCTGTGCGCCTGCGCCGCTGGGCGGCAGCGTTCTATGCTGCGGGAGCGCTGGGCCATGCGTGGTGGTTCCTCCTCTACCTCTATTTCCGTGACAACCAGTTGATGTATGGCACGGACTATTCCCCGGGCTATGTCGTGGGCGAAGTGCTCGACTGCGTGTCGCTGCTCATCACCCTTGCCGGTACGCTGCTCGCCATGCTGCAGGACCGTCGCCGCCCCGTGTGGCCCGTTGCCGTGGCCTCGATTCCCATTGCCGTGCTCGGTGTGTTGCAGATGGTCTTCCCCGCCAGACAATTCCTCGTCCCGGCCCTCGTCTATTCGCTGGTGGCCTATGTCGCCTTTACCGTATATATGGTATTCGCCATCAGGCAATACGGGCGGTGGCTGCTCGACAACTATGCCGACCTGGAGCACAAGGAGGTGTGGCTCAGCCATACGCTTCTGCTGTTGCTTCTGCTGCTCGTCGTGGTCTATGGATTCGCTGCCGACGACCCGTCGTTCTTCCTCATCCGCATTGCCGACTTCGTGCTCTTCGGTCTGCTGTTGTGGCGGGTTGAGACGCTGCCGCAGTTGGAGGAGCAAGAAAACCAGACCCAACCCCAGCCCCTCCCTGTAGGGATGAGCGTAGTTAGTCCTTCCGCTGAAGAACTGGAGCGTAAAACCACTACTGACGAAACTGAAATTATAGGAGAAAAGTCTATAGCCCCCGCTCCCTCACAGGGCGGGTCTGGTGGCGAGTCTCCCGTCAGCATCGACCTCGACCAAATTGAGCAGTTGCTGAAAAAGCACTGCGCCGACACGCAACTTTACTTGCAGCCCGACCTCACCCTGCCGCAACTGGCATCGGCCATCGGCACAAACCGCTCATATCTGAGCCAGTATTTCTCCCGCCAGAGCATCACCTACAACACCTATATCAACAACCTGCGCATCAACTATTTCGTCAGCCGTTGTCAGGAGGCTGCCAAGGCCGGCCAACCCATCGTCGCCCAGCAACTGGCCGAGGAGAGCGGCTTCAGCACTTACCGCACCTTCAGCCGTGCGTTCATGCTGCGCACGGGCCAGAGCGTCTCGACGTGGATGCGCGAAACGGGGGGGGTAATAATGTAGGTTAAACCGAACTGCACGGACTGGACAAATTTACAATTTCGACTGGACAAATTGTAAAAAGTGGACAAATCGTAAAAAACAGGTAGACAAATTTACAAAACTTTTCGGGTAGGCGATTTTGGCGCGGGGCGGGTTGAGATTTTTTTGTAACTTCGCATCCAAATTTGGCAAACAACCTACCGATTTATGTACGAATACGAAGGACTGCAAGACGTGATTTTCATCGCCCTCTACTGCGTGGCGGCGTTCGCTGCGCTGTTGGCCTGTGTGTATCTGCTCTGCCGTCGGGGCAACGCATTCATGCAGGAAAAGGGGCCGGAGAGTGTGAAGACGATTGAGACTCCGAACGGGCCGCTGCGCTTGGGCTCCGGGGTCAGGTCGAGCCTCAGGCTCAGACGGTGGACGGCGGCGCTGATGGCGGCCATCGTGGGCAGCCACGTGTGGTGGTACGCCCTCGGCCATATATGGCTGACCGATGACAGGCTGGTGCGCAATATCATAGCCATTGCGCTCGACCACGTGACGCTCGTGCCGCTCACGATGGCGGTGCTGCTGGCCATGCTGCAAGACCGGCGCCGACCGCTTTGGCCGTGGCTCGTGGCCGAGGTGTCGGCGGTGGTGGTGACAGCCGTGATGGGCATCGCCGGGCGCGACGAGTTCTGGGGCTACGACGTGCTGGGCTACTGCCAGTTGGCCCTCATCGCCGGCTTCATCGTCTATTACGCCCTCGCCCTGCGGTACTATGGCCGTTGGCTGCGCGACAACTACGCCAACCTGGAACATAAGGAGGTGTGGCAAAGCCTCGTCTTCGCCGTCGGCCTCTTCGTGGTCTACGAGGTTTACACCAGCAACGGCGGCGAACTCTTGCGCGAGTATCTCTCGCAGGTTGTCACGCTCGTCATCATCGCCTTCCTCCTGTGGCGCGTGGAGACGCTACAGGAACTGAAGGACGAGGCGTAAGCCATCAACGGGAACAAGTTTGACACATTATTATATATTCAATTCAAAACAATAATACGAATGATGAAACATTTATCTATCTCAATCCTCATGCTGCTGGCGATGCTGGCCGCAGGGGTGCAGACTGCCTCGGCACAAGACAGTTCTCAGCGCGACTACGAGCGTGGCTGGTACGCAGGGCTGAGCGGCGGCACCTCCTTCGGTCAGGCCACGTTCCGCAGCATCACCGAGAGCAAGACCAACGTCGGTGCTCAGTTCGGTGTCTTCGGCGGCTATCAGCTGAGCCGCTTGTTCTCCGTAGAAGCCCTCGCCACGATGGGCTGGCAAAAGCAGACGTCGCTCGACTGCTGCCCGTTCTGGCTGGCTACTGACGGCGAGTTCACCTTCGCCCCAGTGCTGGGCAAGCAGGGCAACTACTACCGCGACCTCGAAGCCAAGACGCAGTGGATGCGCCTCGGCCTTCAGGCTAACTTCGATGTGCTGTCGCTGCTCGTGAAGCCGACGTGCAAGTGGTCGGTCACGCTGTCGCCGCAGGTGTCGGCTGTCACCACGCGCACCAAGCACCTCGCCACGGTCTATGAGCAGGAGTTCGACCGCCAGTGGCACCTCGGTCTGGGCGGTCAGGCTGCCGTGGGCTACCGTGTGGCCAAGAACATCGGTGTGCAACTCTATGGCGGCATCACCTGCTTGACGGGCGACCGCTTCGACAACATCCCCAAGTATCACCACAAGAGCAACCTCATCTACGAGGGCGGTCTGAAACTGTCGTACCACTTCGGCAAGAAGGGCAAGCCTGCTCCCGTCGTTGAGGAGACAGCCGCTGTCATTGAGCCGCAGCCTGTCGTAGAAGAGAAGCCCGTGGTGGAAGAACCCGCTCCCGTCGTGGAGAAGGTGCAGCCCGTGGTAGAGACCGCCGCCGTGGTGGAGAAGAAGCCCGAGGTGGTGGAAGCCGCTCCCGCTGACCTTCCCGTCATCTATTTTGTCAACAACAGCAGCCGTCTCTCTGCCGACGAGGCCGCCAAACTCGATGCCGTGGCAGAAATGATGAAGGCGCAGCCCGACGTGACGCTGAGCATCGTCGGCCACGCCTCCAACATCGGCAGCAAGCAGTACAACCGCAAACTGTCGCAGCGCCGTGCCAACAGCGTGAAGCGCCAACTCGTGGCCAAAGGCATCAGCGCCGCTCGCCTGCGTCCCGTCACGGGTAAGGGCATTGACCGCACGACCGCCGACAGCCGCCAGGCTCGCCGTGTAGAACTGATTATCAACGAAAAATAGCGTAACGATATGATGAAGAAGATATTTCCCCTGATGGCGGCAGCGGCCATGATGCTGCTCACCGCCTGCTATCACGACCAGCATGAGTTTACTCCCAACGAGTTCGACGGCAAGCCCGTGGGCTACGTCACCCCGCAACTGCTGTGGGAAGACGAGGCCGACGCTGCCGCCGTTGGCTCCATCGACAACCTCTCGTTCCAGGTGCAGGGCAGTAACGGTGTGAGCCGCAGCCGCTCGTTCACCTCTATTGAAGAAAGTGCCGACTGGCTGCAACAGTTGCCCGCCGGCGAATACGACATCCTCGTCACCGCCGACATGGACGAGCCATCCGGCTATGTCCTCGTGTCCAGCGGTTCACCCGCTGGAAATCTCCTCACGCCTACCACCGTTGCGCTCCGTGATGCAGCCTCGTCGCCCCGCCAGTCGTGGTATGCCGTGACACACGTCACCGTCCGCAAGGATGAGATCACCGTGGCCGAGTTCCAGCTGCAGCGCCTGCTGCCCACGCTCACCGTCAACGTGACGGGCGTTCCCACAGGCACCACTATCGCCATTCAGGTGGAACAGGTGGCCGAGAGCGTGCTGCTCACCGCGAAGGATGCCGACGGACGCTACGGTGTCATCCAGTCGCCTCAGACCGCTGCCGACTTCGGACTGCTCACGCCCGCTACCGACGATGCCACGACGCTCCGCTTGGACGGCAAGCGCCTGATGCCCACCGCCGCCAGCCAGAGTCGTTCGCTGCTCCGCATCACCACCACCGAGGCCGACGGTAATGTGCTCGTCTCTACCGCCGACTGTCCCCGCATGGAATTGGGCCGTTACTACACGCTCGATTTCCAGTATGCCGCCCTCGCTCCCTACATGCGCTTCGAGGCCATGACCATCAACGACTGGCAGGAGGGCTGGACCATCAGCGGTGAAATCCTGAATCCCACCAATAAATAATAAACAATGTATCACAATAAAAACAACAACAAGATGAAAAAACTCAGATTCATCCCCCTGGCTGCCCTCGGTCTCCTGGCCGCAGCGTGCAGCAGCGATGATGCGACTTCTGCCCAGCAGCAAGCCGCCAAGAACATCACCATCGAGGCCAGCATCGGTGACTTGACCCGCGCCACGACGACGGGCAACACCACTGTGTTCGACGCTGGCGATGGTGTCAGCATCTACGCCTGGACGGGCTCCGCCACGGCTGTTGCTGCCGACAAGGTAGTCAACGGTGTAGTGAACACCCTCGGTGCCGACGGCAAGTGGACACCCGCCACGCCCATGCTCTGGGCCGACATGGTGACACCACACTACTTCCTCGGTATCTATCCGGCCCGCACGGTGAGCGACTTCACCGCCGACCCCTACACGTTGGATAACACCGACTATGAGAAGAGTGACTTGCTTGTGGCTCGTCAACTTAGCGGACTCACTGCCACACAGAACCCCGTCTCGCTGACCTTCGACCACGCCATGGCGAAGCTCTACGTCAACATGAACTTCCGCAACCAGTGGGATGCTGCCCCCGAGGTGGCTTCCTGTGAGGCTACGGCTGCCAAGACCTGCACCATCGACTATCTGGCTAAGACCTACGCTGCCGGTGAGCAGGACGCTGTCGCCCTCACTGCCAAGGATGCTGCCGAGGGCTATGCCCGCAGTTTCAGCGGCATCATGATTCCGCAGACAGGCTTCCGCACCGTCACGCTCACCATCGGTGGCCAGGCCTACGTCTATACCCACGCTGAGGACATCCCCCTCGAGGCCGGCAAATATACCATCGTCAACCTCATCGTGGGCCGCAACAAGATAGAGTTCGGCTCCGTCAGCATCAACGACTGGACCGAAGGCACCACCCTCAACGGCGGCCAGGCATTGCAGTAACATTTTATTTCATTATTTATAATCAAATCAAATTAAAGTATTATGAGATTCAAAAACATTTTCTTCGCAGCCGCAGCAGCCATGGCGCTGACGGCCTGCTCCAGCGACGACGAGCAGCAGAGCTTCGTCTCGCAGTTTCCCGAGGACGGCGTGATGCGCTTCACCACCAACCTCGTTGACCCCACGGCCGTAA
>ERZ773276.1028-NODE-1028-length-24540-cov-7.280825_pt1 | contig 24540 bp, 26 predicted proteins | sample MGYA00511386_ERZ773276 | MGnify/ENA primary metagenome ERZ773276 (study PRJEB29015, sample SAMEA2737778) | human gut metagenome | biome: human gut; feature: human-associated habitat; material: faeces | place: China | collected 2012 ...
ACAAATGCCGGAAACCCGCATAAATACAGGCTTTCGGCATTTTAGTCCGTTATTCGAACTCGGCAAAGTTGCCACATATATTAAACTATTTTGTTTAGTTTTTGTGGTAATATCGCCTGTAATTTATTTGTTTTGCATATTTTATTTTGGCTTACTGATTTTTTGTTGCCAAAGTGTTGCCAGTTATTCATCTCTTACTTCCCATTTTATACAATCGGTAGGTACTGTTTTATTCTCGTTATCAAATCTTTACACTCATCTTCAAACTTTTCACTCCATGTAGTCAAAAAGGCATCCTCTATTATATTTTCGTCTACAAATCCAATTTTCTCCCCAATTTGTCCAAAAATCAAATGATGATCTCTATTCGTCCTGCTCACTTCAAGTATAGTTTCTTTCACCTCACTTGCATCTTTTTATCCACGCATACATCTAACTGATAAAATAGCTGAACATTCATCCAATTTATCTACAATTTCATCAAATACATGCAACTCTGGTGCCTCTCCTGGCAAACGAAATACATGTTCTTCCACATCTTCCATCTGTCTAGAATCTCCATCAATAATACATATAGAGTTTACGGATGTACTTGGATCAGAATGATGATATTTATTTGCCGTTACTGCTGTACCATCTCCTCCCATAGCATAAACTTCAATTGCATCCAATGCAATCGATTCATCTGCTCTGAGCATTGCATATACCCACTTCTTTGCAAATTCATCCTCTACATATATTACTAATTCAGAGTTTATTTCTCCTGTTATACTCCTTAATGAACGAATATCTAATTTTCCTTGGATAGCACTTCCATCAATTGCTGCCCACACAGCTTTAGCTGGTAATGGATTTATTGCATATTGTGAATGCGTCGTAAAAATAACCTGAATATTCTTTCTATCTGCCACATCCAACAAATACTCAACAAGACGTTCTGTTGCTATAGGATGTAATCCATTTTCTATTTCCTCAATCAACACAAGGCTCTGCGGAGCAACATTTTCGATATTTAAAATCATTTTAATAATACTAGATTCGCCTGCTCCAAAATGAAATTCTGAATACATTCTTCCCTCTTTTGTTTTTCCAGATAAAAGAGTAATATTTCCGTAACGATCAGGCTTTATAACTGTATATGCACTCACATCTTTACCTAAGACTTTGGTAATATGAGCCGCCACTTCTGTTCCTAGTGCTTGTATTTCATTTTTCTTAAACACAACATTCTTGTTTGTAAATTTTGAAAGATCTCTGCGTTCAACTGCCGGTAATGTTCTAGATACTCCAAAAAATAATGTCTCTCTTTTCAAAGCATTTCGATACCATTTTTCTTTTGAAAAAGATGCTGTTCTTTTTACTATGTCCATTTTACTTTTTGTCCGATCTATTGCATCATAAGAAATTGACCAGTTTCTCATTTCCTCGTCTAGCTGCTTATTTCTAGTAAAAAACTGCCTCGGAGCTATTGAATTATATAATAACGCACACGCGCCTAAAATAGTAGTCTTTCCACCACCATTTGGTCCAATTAATGCCGTAACTGGAAAATCAAACCGGATTACTTGCTCCTCGAATGCTCGACATTTTATTATATTAATTTTCGATAAATATTTTTCATAATTTAACTTATCTACTTTATCCTCTAGTTTCTTTAATTGAGAATTTCTGATTTCACTTTTATACATAAGCTACTCCTTTCTTCCAGCGCATTCCCATATTTCTCATTTTTTCAGACAACAAAATATCGCAATAAATGCTAAAATCTCTTCAACAGAATCGCTTTATCTTCTGCAGAAACTTTCATAATCTCCACCGCTTGTTTTGCAGAGATCTTCATGTTTTTCGTTGAACTTTTAATAGTCTTAAAGAACACTTCTATCCTCTTCGCCAAGTTGCTCTTCCATTGCTTTGCACATTTAACATTGACCCCCTCCCATTTCCTTAAAAATCCTAACAGGTTTTTACAATACTTCATAAAACATACTACTTTAACTAATAACAAAAATCTTGCATCAATCTATTAACCGAATCATCACTTTTTAACTGCCATTCACATATATGATTCGTGATCTATCACCGAACAATGCTTTTTTCTCAAAACCATTTTCGCAATAAGCAGTGCATTGTTCCGCATATTCTCCTATTTCTTTGCTCTAAACTCAATAGTTCCACTTTCAATCTTAATTTTCGCACTATCACGTAATAATAAATTACTAAATGTCTTATTGTCCTCACTAAAACACTCATGCAAATTATCACCATTGTTCTCAACGTCAAGACTTGGCACAACACCAGACACATATACCACATCATATGTACCAGCAGGAATATCATCCGGCACAGTATAATTACCAGAAGATAATTGCATAGAATCTGAATAATTTGCAGAATTACTACTTCGACTACTGCTCTTACCATCTTTTATAGCATTATCCAAATCAGAATACGTTACAAGTGTTCCTTGTAACCACTCAACTAACGCATTATACTTTGAATCATGTTCTGTGATAATATAATTCACCAAATTATCTTTTTCTGTATCAGATAATTTATCATAAGCATCCTTAACTAAATCTACCTTTCCAAATGCGTCAGCCTGCATTAAAGCAATTTTTATGTTTTGGTTATGTTCTTCATCACTTGTAGTCACTTTACCTTCAACAGAATTTTGGTAATCAATATACTCTTCATACAATGAAATCGCCTCATCTACTGTCTCATAATATGAAGATGCCTTCTTACCACAACCGGATAATACAAATATCAATAATACAAATAAAACTGTAAATTTCAAATATTTCATTCAATACCACTCTCCTTTTTCATTTCGGATTTTTATAAAAATGGAACGTTAATCGACAATACAGTCCATTACTATTAACTTGTTTGTTAGTCTTTTTTGACATTTTTATATCCATTTGCCGCTCCATATTCTGCCATATCTATATATTTTTCATTTCCTGTGAAAGCATTTATCATATGAGTATCACCATAAATGCTAAAATTTCTTTATCAAAATCGCTTTATCCTCTGCTGAAACATTCATAGCCTCCATCGCCTGTTCCGCAGAAATTTTCATATTTTCCATTAAACTTTGAATAGCCTCAAACAACACTTCTATCCTTTCCCTGTCAAGTCGCTCTTCCATTGCTTTGCACATTTGACTTCGACCTCCTTCCGTTTCCTTAAAATGTCTAACAGGCTTTTGCAATGCTTCATAAAACATATCAATTGCACTGGTACATCGAAAATCGTGCATCAGTCTACCAACAGGATCATCGTCATTTTTATAACTACCATTCACATATATGATATGTGATCCATCATTAAACAATGCTCCTGTTTCCCTAACTATTCGCTCGATGTGATACATTGGTAATCCCTGTCCCATAAAGTCATTTTCTGTAATAAAAATGACATATGAATCATGAATTTCCTTAAACTTCTGTTTCGCCTCCAACATTCTCGTATCAAGCATGCTACTGTGAAATCTTGCCCGGTGAACATCTGCCCCCGCATCCGCACGCTGTACCTCGATATTGTAAATCTTGCCCTCAGCATCCTGTGCATAAATATCAAGCTCAATTGTTCGACCACCGGTAACTGGACTTTTATATTCTCTCTGTGCTATCACTTCAAGAACTTTCAAATCAGTCCGTCCTAAAATAATATTTAGAACCAACTCCGTCGCTTCTATATTGCGGTCAAATACCATCGTCATAAAGTCATCATCTAACAGCCGGAATCCAGCAAGCATTTTGAGATTTTCTTCTGTAATCTCGTTTTTACTTTGTGCCACTGCAAATCTCCTCTCAGTTGTGTTTATTATAAGCTTTTTCTCTTGTCAACTCAATATATTTTTGAATGTGTAGATAGAATGCTTTTAACAATTAAGTAAACATGTCAAAACCATGTACGGATTCCAAATCCAGAATCGTATCACTTACTATTCCAAGCACTCTTAACCTCTATTCTATTACAACTCCAAGCACCTCAACTAAAAAAGTCTTCAAATTGATAATCTCCATACTTTGGATAGTTGCTGTCCCCTCAGGCTGCAAGCAAAAACTTGTGTATGGTTTTAAGTTAAACTCTTCATTATTCGATTCGAAATTATCATTTTTATTTATTTTCAATGTTGTTTTAAACGGTTCTATATCCTCCACTATTTCATTTTTTGCAACATCCAAATCATAGCAAATAAATTTGTAGATTAATCTGAATGGATGATTGATCTTTTTGGTTAATGTACCTTTTAATTCTATATACTTTGGAGATCCCATAACATCCACAACAAAGTCAATCCCTTTTGTTGTATTGTAATCCAGCAAGCTAAACTTAAATAAATCTGGATAGTGTTCCATTATTGTAAGCAACACTACAAATGTCTCCGACTCCGAATATCCACTTTTATTTTTAGTTGGATCCAATATTTCTGTTCCATCTGGCAAAATAATCTTTTTTCTTGTCTTTCTTGCATTATATCTCTTTTTCAGTTCTTTAGCATCCGAATCAATAGATGAAATTGTTTTCTCCATCAGCTCCCAATCTTGTCTTTCTTGCATTGCATCATTCACTCTTTTGCTTTTAAACACCTTATTTACTTCTTTTTTTATCAGGTCTAGCTTTTCAATATCAGTATTTCTTATAGAACCACGGTTGGCCGTTAATTGAAAATCATCACAATCTATAAACGCCTGCATATATGTATAAGAGCCAACACCTTTTCCTCCAACAAGCCAGTCATCAACTTTTTCAACTGGAACACCACCTTTGCAAGCCCACAATCCATACCTTTCCCCATCCGTATGATTTTCTTCTGTACTAGCTCTCCCCTGTTTTGATAGTAACAAATCATACCTTCTCTTTGTTTCATATCCTTCCAAATTGATAATCAGCTTAAAGGAAAGACTTCCCGTTGTTATAGTTTCATTATAAACCATCTTACTATAAAACATGTATGACGCCTTATTACTTCCAATTTTCTTTGCATATTTTTTCATGGCAGTGTCCGTTACTCTTTCATCTGGAAAATAATGTCCTAATGAAATTTCCTCAAATTTTCCTAATTCCGTATCCACAAATTTGGGAACAGGATCACAATCACACAAATCTTTGTATTTTTTCTGGAAATTTTCTTGTAGCAGTCCACACAAATATAATTTGATATTTTTGTTTTTCAATTCTTCATTATATGCCGTCTCAATTGTACCTATAATAGAGTACCACCTGCAATAATCTCTTAAATATATATGGTTTAATTTAAACCTTGTATATTGCGTTCCAAAATATCTGGGAGCAATAATTCTAACACAGAATCCTGACACCCAATCATTTGGCAAAGAAATCCCCAGCTCTGACGGTTCCATGAAATCTGAATAATGTAATTCATGTTTTTCTGCAATTTGTTCTATAGGCTTTTCCATCTTAACAGCCCAATAATCTCCATTTTCCGTTTTTGAACATATGTGCACCTCGTCCGCATTAAAAAACACTTTTGACCCATGACCTTTATAACCATGTTTTCCGTTAGGAACAAAATCCTCCGTTATTTTACTTGAGTTAGCAACATCAAAAAAGGAAGCTATCTTTTCTCTCAATAACCCATTACCATTATCTATTATGTCTATAATCAAAGAGCTTCCACTAATTTTACGCTGTTCATAAACTTTAATATACATTTGGGTTGCATCTTCATCAAAAGAATTTTGAATACCTTCTCGGAAAATTTCCAAAGGATCCCCAAAATCTGTAATAATTTGGTAAAGCTCATAGCCTTCGTTTACTCTAACTTTGCTCATAAATTCCTCCAATCTATAATGTGTTTTATTACAATTACAATCCCACATTATTCCTTTATCTTTATAATGCGCACATTATATGTTTTACTTGTACAAGCAACAATTCATATTAAAATTATATCAAATAACCATCATCTTTACAGTTTCATATTTTAAAAGAAATTGTATATCGATAAAGAAAAATCTAATAACGATGGACGGTTACGCAAAACGATTACAACACAATCTCTTGAGGTAGAAATCAAATGATACGCCGTTGTATTACTTAACGGATCTACATTATGCTCAGCACCAAGCGCAACTCCAATATATCTCGCACCCTGCTCAATTAATTTAACACTGTCAGGGCTGTATGTAATTGCTACCTCATTAGAATCATTTTCATCTTTTGAAATTTTCAAAACATTTTTCGCCATTTCTAGGTCATTTAAATCACTACTCATTTCCAGTCTTCTTTCCGTCTCCACCTAAGATATATGGTTATTAATTATTGTGACAATGCCGTAACTTTTCTAACTTCATAGTATGGCTTAGAATTCGAATATCTTTATTTTCATATAAACCAGTACTCTCTTACTTAACTACGATATCGATTTTACTCTCAACATTCATCTCTAAATGTACTACTCGCTTATTAGTTACAATTTCTAATTTGTTAAGATTACACTGAGCCAATTCCTTTACCTGTGAATCCACCTCCCTAACATTACCTGAATCGATAAGATTTCCATCATCATTACCGATAATATTGCTAATTGCTTCATCGTCATCTTGTGGAATATCAAATATATCTTCCACATCCATCTGATTATTTACCTTATGTTCTCTGTAGAGCAAATAACCCAAAAAACCTACCATTGGTCCCGTAACCAACAATGCAATTGCTACAGGACTATTTTTTGTTATTTGTTTCAACTTAATCTGAGTATCAGATTCTTCCCCATTTTTATACATCTGATCCGCATTAATAATTTCTATAGAATGTACTTCCTGATGATAGATTCCTACAATAGGTCTGTCAAAACGATTGTATGTGTAAGTAAATTTTTTTCTACTTTCTATCATGATTTTTTCAAATCGATTTCTGTTCTTTCTCAAACATGGTTCCTTCTGACTTTCAAGATTAGTAATTATCATATCTCTCCTTTCGGTATCTGGATATATATGTCTTTCAAACACTTCATAAACTTGTTCTTTTGCTCCATCTAACAAAATCTCATAAGACTGTTCCACAGACCCATTAAATAGCACAGAAAAACTATCTGACAAATAAATACTTCTAATTCTACATTTCAAGTATTTATTTGTAATAGAATTGAGTTTTTTATAAAATTCAAAAAGACAATTAATTTTATAAATATCCCCATTTGGTTCCATAGAAATCAAACGCCCTAAACTATACATTTTTACTATATCATTTTGACCTCCAAAAAATCTATTTCCTTTTTCAAAATATGTTTTATAATTTGTAGAAATCAAAAATGATTTATCTGTCACAAAAATATCTTTTTTATTCACTCCCTCGTTTAGCAAATTGTTGATAATAGAAAGAATAACAAATTTATTGTTTACCATTGTCATGGTATCTAGTGTTTTCGTTATTTGCCAGTTAGACATGTTAATATCTGCAACACTATTCAATATTACTTCGTACTTTTCATCGCTTGTATACATCTTATTTCTCCTTTCTATTTTTAATGTCTTTTATCTTTATTTCTGTAGCCCATTGACCTGCAAAAGTAAAAAATAAAGCTAACATCAATAAAACATTGGTATCTAATGTGCTCATCAATTTCTTTAAGAGAACAAAATGTTTTAGATTTGGAATCATAACCATTATTAATAATGCCAAAACCTCCAAAACGAATGAAATTCCCTCTGCAATTTTATTTTGTTTTGCAAAAGTATCAACAGTCATTGAAATGCTTAATATTAACGCCGCCAAAGTAAATGCGAAATTAGTTTCATATGCTACCCCAACCACACCCGCTATATACATAAACAACATGATTATCAAAACGATCATAATTGACAATCTATACTTATTTCTCATCGCATTTGCACCTCCTCCTTTATCTAGCCTACATACAAATCACCTATTGTTTTTATAGGTCATCCGTCTGTAAAACACCTTTTTCTTCTCGACTCCGTTACCACTTCCAAATCATCATACTATTAGCATAAAAGTTCTAATATATACTCCTATATTTTTTCTCCATCCGTTTGCTTAAAATTATGAATTAGTAATTCCAACTAACAAAGTATCTCACCCAAATATTCTCGTAATATCCTGATACCGATTTACCACCCGATAAATCTCTACCGCTTCCTTAACAAACTTATACAGCACAACCTAATTTTGTCACACCACATACTTATAGTCCGTCTGAAAACCCACACGCTTGGACAAGTCCGTAGCAATGTAAGGGGAACTGCTGTATATTCTCAAACTGGCGATAAATCGCCTGCACTGTTTCCAATGCTTTATCTGCATTATCCTCAGTAATAAAATCCTTAATAGATTTCAAGTCCTTTGCCACTAACGGATTGATCCGTAACTTCATCATGCTCTATTCTCCCACCATTATCTTCAATTCATCCAATGACAACCAACCTTTTCCATCCTCGACAGTCGCCTCTGCCTCTTGCAGCTTTTCTAAAAGTTTCTTTTCTGCTTTATCTCGCTCATAATCTTCTATATCTATTACCACAAATCTTCCCCCTACCGTTTTTCGTAAGGAAAACAAGCTCTCCCACCTGGCAGTTTTTCGACACTTCATTGTAATTTCTCAAATCAGATACTGGTAATATATTTGGTATAGTTACCATCCTTTCCAAATAAATACTATTTTTATTATAGCCAAAAACGCTGTGAAAATCAACGAATGTTTTTACAGCGTTCTATTTCTAATGCTCGATCAAATCGATTAAATTTGTATCCGTATCCTAATTTAACCTATTGTGCTATTTCAAATAAATTATAAGAAAACCTAAAAAACCGCAAAAAATCCCTGTAGATATTGAAAGAACAAAATTTTTAAAATATCAACTCCTTGGTTTTCCCAAGTTTACAGTTTTCATCAAAAATACTGTTTAATGCAATACAGAGATTGTAGACCAGTACTTTATTGACCAGACTGGTACATACCCCTTGAAAACTTTTGTCCCGCACTCTTTCTGCATTTAACTGACCGCTCAATTGAAAGAATACAGTTTCTACACGTCTTCTCAATTTGAATATCAATTGACGTATGGATCTCGGCCAGTTTCCTTTACTGTTAGAACGTTTCAAAGCAAAGAAACAGATATTCTTTTCAAGCATTTCGTGTCTCGTGTTTTTTCCAACGTAACCCTTATCCGCTAAAATTGTAACATTAAACCAATGAGCTGTCAGATCACTTAATCCCTTACGATCATCTATAGATGCTAGTGTGATTTCAAATGATGCAATATATCCCTTTAACGTAATTAAAACATGTACTTTATATCCATAATAAGTTTCTTTTTTGAAAGGACACTTTCCATAATCAGCGCCATAACCACGAAACGTTTTACAATATCGTGCATGTCCAAATTTACAGACTGCAAGCGGAAAACTAACTATCGATGATGTAATAGGAACTGACTGGAATTGGGAATACGGAAATCATTTTTTGTCGTGATAATTCTGTTGTCTGCAACAGAGCACGTCTCGTTGCCATGCCCGACTTTCTTGCAGAAGAATTACAAGATTTTATCAACAGACAGTATATGCTTGATCCAAAACGCAGACTTTTTCCTTACACCAAGTCATTTCTCAGTCATGAGATGCTTCGTGGCTGCAAAGACTCCGGTGTTAAAAAAATACGAATCCATGATCTGCGTCACAGTCATGCCAGTCTTTTGATCAATCAGGGCTTTGATGCTCTAACCATTGCTGAACGCTTGGGACATGAGAAGGTATCCACAACATTAAATACCTACTCACACCTCTTTCCACACAAACAAGGTGAATTGGTTCAAAATCTGCAGGATCTCCTTAATCCGAAATCCACAATGCAGACGAATGGACTTCAAACCACCAATACGGAAGAAACATCCGGAAAGATTATCCCAATGCCAATCCGTCATATTATTTAACAGATATGAATGTACATAATCCGCCATATTTTAGCAAGTTGGCGATTATCCTAACGCCAGCACAACAAAATGTGTTTAGTAGCAAATTAGTAGCAGAGCAAAAAGAAAAAGTCTGGGAACTTCCTGTTTATAAGGCTTCCCAGACTTGTGGATACTATTCAAACTCTGTGGATATCCATTGTAAATGCGTATCTTACGCTATAATCTCTATGTTTATTACATAAATATCCACGATTTTATTCCTATTATTATGTGTATCAAATTTTTATGTATCATATTTGTATCACGATAACTAATCTGGACGCGTCAATATCTCCATGAATCTCATCATTACTGAATCATCCATCTTCTCTAACAAAGCTTCATTTTTCTCATACACACCTCTTATGCTTGATAGATACACTAATTCACCATAAACATTTTCACCATTTTTCTTTGCCAGAACAGCTATAATTCTTTTCTCTGCTTTTGCATTAGTAGAATTCTTAGCACGTCTTAAGCTCCTTGCCTTATGAATATTAGATACAAAGCCAACGCAAATATCATTTGCTATATCCTTAATTGCAACAGGAAATACATATGTATTAGTATAAAGAGCCTCAAGCAACAATGTCTTTTGATCATCCTTATATAACAGTTCGTGTATATTCTGGATTATTCTTCCCTTTTCTTAAGAGTTCCCCAGTCATACTTTTGCTGCGTATCAATGTTACCTTTATCTACTTTACCGCTAACACAGTATTCAAAAAAATCATCATCGCTAAGATTACTATATATACCAGTCAAATGCTTATAATCACCCTTAAAGAATCTAACTTCATATTCAATTCCATCCTCGCATACAATAAGAAACACTTTATCCATTAATTGTTTCTTGTAGTTTCTAGCCCCAGATATAATCTGACTTCTTATTTTCTCTTTATGACCATCTGAAAGTATTTGCGATTTATTTGCCAATAGTATCCTATCCTTTTCTTAAATAAAAATAGGAGACGCATCTCTACGCCTCCTAATTTTGCAGTTTCATGTTGGTTGTCAACCACATATACCCTATAGGCATATAATAACGGACTCGGAGTTTTTAAGACTTCCGATTGTCTGTAGCATCCTGCCTGCTACAAGCCACGCACATCCCATAGATATGCAAAAACGAACTTGGAATTTTTAAGACTTCCAATTGTCTACAACTTAAAATGCTGCACATTAAGGACATTACTATCCTTGGTAATATTATATGCAATATTACTGATTTTTGTCAATAAAATTTTTTATCCGTATTATTTCCGTATTATTTCTTGATTTCTCGGGTCTTTGACACTTAGATTTTAATTCAAAATCAGAACTTCATTTATTCGGTAGTTTGACAGTTGAATATTAGAAAAATCCTTGCAGGCCTTGAATAGCCTGTATTTTTTTGTCAAATTTTATTTATTATCTTGTGGCGATATTTGGTGATATGTGATATGATAAGCATATCGGAGGTGCGCCATGAAAGTCAGTATTTCTAAATCAAAAAACACTACAATATATTACTTAAGCAGGTCTGTAAGAGTTGGAAACAAAACTACAACAAAGACTGTTGAAAAAATTGGAACTTATGACGAGATAAAAAAGATTTGCGGAGATATGGATCCTTTAGATTGGGCCAAGGAATATGCAGCAAAACGAACTGCTGAAGAAAAGGCTCACAAACAAGATATAATTATGAGATATTCATCCTCAGCTTTGATTGATAAGAACGTCCGCCGTTCTTGTAATGCAGGCTATCTCTTTCTCCAGGATATTCACTATTCGCTTGGACTTGATAAGATATGTAACTCTATTTCTGAAAAATATAAGTTTGATTATGACTTAAATGACATTCTTTCAATGCTTGTTTACTCAAGAATCATTGCACCGGGTTCGAAGCTCTCATCACTTGAGAATGCCCAGAAATTCCTTGAGCAGCCCAAATGCGAATTACATCAGGTCTACCGAGCTCTTGAAGTTATTGCAAAGGAAAATGATTTCTTTCAGGCTGAACTTTATAAGAACTCCCAGAAAGTAGTTAATCGAAAGAAAGAAGTCCTTTATTACGACTGCACTAACTACTACTTCGAGATTGAAAACGAAGATGTTTTCAGAAAGTATAGTGTTTCAAAAGAACATAGACCTAACCCTATTGTTCAGATGGGCATGTTTATGGATGCAGATGGCATTCCACTCGCATTCTCTGTTTTTGATGGTAACCAGAATGAACAACCTTCCATGTCTCCTCTTGAGCAAAAGATTATTAAAGACTTTGAAGCATCTGACTTTATCGTATGTACGGATGCCGGTCTTTCTTCGACTGCCAACAGAAAATTCAACAGTATCCAAGGCAGAGGATTTGTTACAACACAGTCCATTAAAAAGTTAAAAGGATTCTTACAGGATTTCTGTCTCGAAGACGATGGATGGTATCTTCCTGGAAGTAACAAAAAATATAAATTAAGCGAGTTAGATGAAGAAACTGATTACGAGAAGGTTTTCTATAAAGACAGATGGATTAATGAGAACAATCTTGAGCAGCATCTTATTGTTACCTATTCCATCAAATATCGTAATTATCAGAGAACCATCAGAGAACGCCAGATTGAAAGAGCTAAAAAATTTGTAGAATCACCTTCAAAGCTTACGAAGAACAGAGCTAATGATCCAAAACGCTTTATTGAGCAGGGACACTGCACTCCCGACGGCGAAATCGCAAGTAAAACAATCACCTCTCTCAACCAGAACCAAATAGATAATGAAGCAAAGTACGATGGTCTCTATGCTGTGTGTACAAATCTTGAATACGATGTTTCAAGTATTATTAAAATCAATCAGAAAAGATGGGAAATCGAAGAATGCTTCAGAATCATGAAAACTGAGTTTAAGGCAAGACCTGTATACCTATCAAGAAAAGACAGAATCACAGCTCATTTCACTACCTGTTTTACTGCTCTTGTTATTTACAGAATTCTGGAACAAAAACTTAATGAGAAGTACACCTGCGAAGAGTTGATTGATACTATCCGCTCTATGGATATGCTGATTGCACCTGGCGAAGGATATATCCCAACCTACACACGAACTGATATCACTGATGCTCTTCATGATGCTTTTGGTTTCAGAACAGACTATCAGATAACATCTCAAAAAAACATGAGAAAAATTTTAAATCAGACCAAAAAGAAGTAAATATTACCACATACTTTCCAACAAAAGAAACCTCGCAAACGGCGTAATTACGCGGTCTGCGAGGTTTTTGCCTTCTTTCAACTGTCAAAGACAGGATTATAACATATGTTTTAGTTGTAGACAACAAAAAAATCTCACATTTCCAGGGCTAATGATAACATGCTTTCATCATCACTTGGTTTTTACTGCCTTGGCCTTAGACCACTTAGTGTACACTGTGACAGCCTTACCATCCTTGTATGCGCGAACACGTACATAGTACTTCTTCTTGGCCTTCAGCTTCTTAACCGTCTTGGCAAATTTGGTGTTACCTTTGACTTTAACTGTCTTTGTGGTCTTCTTAGTAAACTTTGATGATGTGGAATACTGCAGCTCATAGCCGGATGCATTCTTCACCTTTGCCCATCTGATCTTAAAGGACTTCTTGCGCTTGGTGAGTTTGGTGATCGCTGGTTTTTTCAGGTCAAAGGCTGGCTGAGCTGATGCCTCTGTAGGTACTACCACAGGCTTCTGAACTGGAGCAGTTGTCTCTGCAGGAGCTTTAGTTGGCACTACCACAGGCGTCTGAACTGGAGCAGTTGTCTCTGCAGGAGCTTCAGTTGGCACTTCTGTTGGCACTTCAGTAGGAATCGGAGTTGGCTTTTCCGACTGAGCTACAGTGATGGTGACATTGTAGTCGATGGAAGTATATGGAACTTCCTCTCCATTAATCTTTAACGCAAATCGATAGTTAATCCAATCCACGGAAGCGGTCTCCGCAAACAGACCACACTCTTCGGTACCATATACGCAGCTTCCGATGGTAGCTCCGCCCCATCCATTGGCCAGACCATTTCCATCTCTGCTCTTAGGATTTAACTTCTGACCAACAGGAATCTCCACATCTCCGTCTGCTGTGTGTAATGTGAGACTCTTCACATAGATATCATATGTTGCATTTTCATCGTAATTGACAAAACCAAGATTTAAGACTTCATCTTTCTCAGCAATAGGTGCAGTCTTCATCACATAGTCACCTGATCTCACCACTTCCAGTGTGGAATTGATGGCACCGTTCGCTGTCTGCCCCTGAATGGTCACATCTGTGGCGGTAACATCAGTCACGCTGATATCCTCGGCAGGTCTTGCCACCTTCTCGGACTTGGTAAAATACCAGCTGTCGAACTCGATATCTGCTCCGCTAAACACGAAGAATACATTATGATTTCTTCCATCAAACTTCTTCACTGTCTTGCTGGCAACCTTGGCAAAATCACTATTATCAAACTCAATGTATGCCACTGGCTCACTTTGCACGTTGTCCAAGCGAACCTCCACGCGGCCCTTACCCTTCACGTTTGCCACAAACTGATCTGCGCCGTAGGCAAAGTCTGCACATTTAACCATGGTCCAAGCACCAGAAGCCATACTCTTGGCAGCTGGGTTCGCAACCTTGTCGTAAAATACATCTGCCGAAGTCAACATCAGGCTACCTCTCTGCTCTGTATAAGCATCTACCGCCTTGATCTGCTTCACACCCTTTCGGCTTGCCGCAGTAATTGGAATACTTAAGTTTGCAGGATCCATTGGCAGATAATCCACCATCAGACTTCGGAAACCACCGCTGATATGTGCATCATCTTCCAGCATCATTGTGTGATGGATGATGTAATTTACACCCTGATACTTGGCAAAATGAGTATGATTATTGCCCCATGTCATACCGGAATTACCGGTGCTGTTCTCGCCAGAATTATAGAAATATGCCCCCTGATACTTCCAACTGTCTGCATCCAAAGGAGTCTTGGTGGTCAGATATGCCATAGAACATTTAGGCGGCTTTGCAATACCATCATAGTCCCACTCCTTGCCTCTATCCTGCCAGTCATTACAGTAGGTATAGTAAAATGTTCCGTCGATATAATTCAGCTCACTGGCCTCGCAGAAATATGGTGCGTCGATAGACACAAACTCACTGTCAAAGGACAACATATCCTTGCCCAGTCTTACCACCTTTGGCACCTTGCTATGAATAGGACTTTCGTTGGTAGTACCGCCACCAAAAGCCAGCCAGCCTACGCCATTGTCATCGATGACAACGCCTGGGTCAAACGGTGCAGGACAATTCTTCAGTCCCGGCATATTTTGATATACAAGCGGCTTTCCCAAAGGATCACTCCAACCCTCCACTGGATCTGTGGATGTGATAACACCTACACCCTGTCCACCATTTGCAAAATACAGATAAAAATGAGTCAGGCCATCCTCCTCAACACGGGAAGTGATGGATGGCGCCCAGGAATTGACAATCCATGGTGCAATCTCCCCCACTTCGATTCTTCCATGATAAATCCAGTTGGCCATATCATCGGTAGAAAATACCACCAGTGAACGAATCTGATCGTAATCATTTTTCGTATCCTCCTGGTACTGCTGATGATCGTTGGTTCCATACACGTAAAGTCTTCCGTTGTACTCTACACAAGTTGGATCCGCACAAAAGATAGATGGAGAGATCGGATTGGCATTGGCTTCCGATTTCCAAGCATTTCCGCTAACCTCATCAATAATATTCCCCTCATCAAGACTCTCCAGAATCTCTCCCTGAGAAGCATCCGACAGCTTACCGGCAACCGCTGCCGAGGCATCGGGAACCATCTTTGCTGTTGGCACAAAGCCCAGTCCAGACACTACCAGACTAAGACTTAATACAATAGGTAATACACGTCTCATAGTCATCCTCCTTTACATGAAATTGATATGTTGATTTCATAGTAACATGGCGAAAAAAAGGATGTCAATGGCACCGCAACTTTGTGCTAATTTCCAGCAACTTCCTTGTGGATTAATATTGTCTTTTCCCGTAAACACTTCGATATTTTGTGGGTGACATGCCATTTACTTTTTTAAATAAACGAGTGTAATAATTTGCAGAACTCATCCCCACAGCCCGCGAAATCTCCTCCACTGACATATCGCTGTAGATCAACAGCTCCTCCGTGTGTCGTATGCGAATCAGATTGCCATACTCCGCATATCCCATACCAGTCATCTCGTGAAAAAAACGACTGAACGCATAGTAGCTCAGACCGCATCTCTGGGATGCCTCGTGCATGTCCAATCTTTCCGCAGGATTCGCCATGAGATAATGGATCACATCACTAATCTGCTGAATCTCCTCTTTGCCTCCGTAGCCCTGATGCAGCTGGATACTGCCGTTCTCCAACAACTTTGCCAAAAACTGCAATATAACAGCGTCCATCTGCCACTCCTCCGCCAGATTGCCCTTCTTATTATAAATTCGATTGTAAAATCGTTTTTGGTACAAGTCGTCCAGAGATTTCCGGTGTTCTCCATCCAACATCAGAAAAGGTTCTGCATCCGGGCTGATCTCCAACACCTGATCCTTCTGAAGACTGGAACTAACCTGATACAGAAAATCGCTGGAAAACTGAATCACCAGATCCTGGCACTCCGTAATGTTGTGATAACCGTGCATACAAAGTGGAGAAAACAAAAAGAAGCTACCAGGCTCCACCTTGTATCTCTGCCCATTGATAATCTGATAGCGCTCCCCAGAGACCAGGTAAGATATCTCATAATACGCGTGACAATGGGTGGGATATTGACGGTCCGCCTCCGTCTCGTAGCCAAAACAACTGATATGATGCTTGGCAGGTTCCTCATTATTTTGAAATTCTCTTTGATATAACATGGTGTGTCCTCCGCTGAGAGTATACGTCTTACTCAAATATAAAAATTTCTTCTATGGCTATTTCAAAAACTCGCGCAATATCAACCGCAAGAGATAATGTGGGATTATAATTTCCATTTTCAAGTCGGACTATAGTTTCTCTTCGTACATTTACAAGATCTGCTAATTCCTGTTGTGTCATTCCTTTTTCTACCCTTAAATTTTTTATATAAGTTGCCTTTAATCTACTCATTTTTATATGCCCTCATTTCATATTTTTCAATGAAAACAAAAAACAAATATCTCAGCATTTTCTCTAATCCAAGATAAATATACAAAATTCCAATCACCAAGTATGGATCTATTACAAATAACCACTTACAACTGAGACAACAGACATTAGCATCATAAGTAGAACCCCCAATATTCCTACTTTCTGCAACATCATCTCCCTTGGCAAAATCAAAGTTGCCATTCCCGCCAGTGTTAATACAAAGGCCAGTGGCATTTCCGTTACAAATTCTCGCTTATATATACTAAGCATATAAACATCTCATTTCTTTTTGTGATATATATGTCACTTGTTACATATATATCTCATCTTATCTATAAATTGGGATTTTTACCCTCCCTACAAACTGGGATTTATAATCTTCTCTCATACTCTTCAATCAATAATGGCTGAATTAAAGGATATGCCCATTCAGTAGGAAGTTCATCAAGAAGAACCACTTTCTCCATCTCACTATGTAATTCTTCTTCAAACATTGTTATATCTGCAAAATATAGCATTCCAAATGTTTCTTCACCAGTATCATTTACTCTAGTCTTACCTGTCACCGAATATACGCATATTGGTTTTATCTCAAATTTGATAGCCCCAGTCTCTTCCTGCAACTCCCTTTTAGCTGTTTCTAAAATATCCTCTCCAGCTTCTCTATGCCCTCCCGACACTTCATATGTATCTCTTTCTTTATGCTTGCAAAATACCCACTTGCCGTTACTCTGTGAGATAATCACTGCAAATTTCAATAGTTCATCATTAACCGTATCATAAAATTTTACTTCCACCATATTTCCTCTCCATGTACATATCTATAATATTTCATTTTCAATAAAACCCGCAATACCATCTTCATCATTTGAACCAATTACAATATCAGCTCTCTCTTTTACCTCATCAATCGCATTCCCCATTGCAACACCTGTTCCACATAATTCAAGCATTCCGATATCTGCATAATCATCTCCAAATGCAATAATTGAATCTGTACTAAATCCACATACTTCCGTAATCTTCATAATTGCGTTTTCTTTCGTCACATTCTTTTTTGTAAACTTGTACCAAAATCCATCAGAGAAACGAATACAATCACAATCAGAGAGACTTCGAGTCAGCTTATCTGCCTTATCTTGATTAAATATCTCAACACACATTTTTAATGAACATTCGTTAAAATCTGAAAAATCTGTATAAATACTATCTCCCCAACTCTTATCTAACTTCTTAGGATCTATTTTATAATTCCAATAATGTGCATCTATTGTATCTATCGTAATTTCGCAATCATTTCCACAAATATTTCTTGCCATGTCAATCATCACATTCGTTTCTTCTTCGGAAAATTCTGCCCTATAAATATATTCTGTTTTGTATTTTACTAATGCACCTCCACTCGATATTAAAATATCGGGCATCAATTCATTTAAAAATACCAAAGAGTTTTGCTCACTTCTGGAGGTGGAAACACCTATCAATATATCATTTCCCCTGCATTTTTTTAGAGCTGATAATGTTCTGGTTGATATTGTTTTGTCACTCTGTAATAAAGTTCCGTCTAAATCAAATAAAAGAAGTTTGCATTTCTTCATATCATTTTTTCCTTTTCATTCTTCTGAATAATTACATTTGCATCAATTACTCTCCCCACAAATAGAGCCAAACTAGAGCCATTTGATAAAACAAATGCCGGAAACCCGCATATATACAGGCTTTCGGCATTTTAGTCCGTTACTCAAACTCGGCAAATTGTTGCTTTAACTTAAATTGTTTTGTTTAAGTTTTATTTAAAATTTGCCGTTATTTTACTTCATTTGCATATTTTGTTTTGGCTTACTGATTTTCTGTTGCCAAATCGTTGCCACACCTTTTTGTTATAAACGTTGTTTTAACACATCGTAAAAACGTTCCGTTTTTCGCTGTTGGCTTACTGATTCATAAATAAAACGATATTCTTTATCCACTTCATTTTTCGCTAATACGTATTTTTTAATATCCGTATACCTCTTTAACCGAGGCCAATATTGTAAGAAATCTGGCAAAGAAACATCTTCTTTCAAAAAAGTTGCTGTCGGCATATCTTTTTGCGCTGCCATACCTACTTCAAATGGAACCCACTGTGAAAATCTTGTCACATTTGACATGACAACAATTATATCTGTGCAATCATTTAAGTTTGCACGTATATGATCAGTTAGAACTTTACCGCTTTCTGTTATGGAATTATCAAGCAAATCAAGATAACATTCCACTTTGATTTCTTTCAATTCCTTTGCTATCAAATTTGCTGTAGCTGCATCTTCTAATTTATGAGATATAAATATTCGCATTCCCTACCACCTTATCCTTAATAAATGTTAATGCACGTTCTGGCGAATCCAATCCTCCAATGAATCTCTTCGTTTAGCAATTACCGGAATATTTAAACTTGAAATATTTGAACTCGTACTTTCAGTAATCTTAACAGCAACAACTGGTTTACCAATAGAAATAGCAAAGCGTATCTCATCCATCGACATTCCAGAATTATTGGCTGGTCGATTAGAACATACCACTACACTTGCATACTTTATCTGTTTCTGTATTTTTGGATCAACATTGTATCTTCTATCGACATTATCAAACGGCGAACTACTCGGAACAGAATAATCCCTCACACTAAACTTCGTCCTATCCAGCAACGCACTTATTTCTGAATAGTCATTGTTATTCCAACGATGTGGTATAAATACATTAATCATTTTAAATTCCTCCTCATGATTTCAAAATGTCACAATCTAAAAGCGCCTATCTTTTGACAATTTCCAATAATGTAATCCTAATGCAGTTAGTTTACAAGACTTATCTTCCATTGCCGCAAAATACATATGCTCCGTCCCAACAGGTTCTATGAGACCAACGCTTTCAAATAATTGCAATTCTTTAAAAACACTAACATGTTCTGTATCAGCATATGGTTCTATGACCTTATGTTCAATTTCTGGTGCATTTGTGTATTCATATGATGGATCTAATTTGAACTCATCTGTCGGATTTTTAAAATATGTACTCAGTTTTCTAAGTATGTTTTTCGGAACCTTGGCCTGTATTGTTCTCAATGGTAAAAACCGAGAAATATTCGTCTTGAAAACAGGACGCTGCTGCCATGCACCTAATGACTGATCTACGAATGAATATAAACTTGCTGGTGTAATATTACCACCAATATCAGCGGCACCTCCTTTTAATCCTTGGATAAGTAATTCAGTAAATACACCATGTTGTATAGCACCATTTTCCGCAGAAGTCTGCCACGATTGACTTGCTGCTATTATCGTTACGCCTTCCCCCAGAACAGAATTATTATTAAGTAATATAGTCTCGCCCATTTTAGCCGCAAAACAACAATCTAAAATGATAATTTTATTCTTACAGTGAGATTTATTAGCCATTTCTAATACATCCGTCATTCTAACGCCATAATCACTTTCCGAAAAATCCGTAGTACAAAGATATCCGCCATCTATATTTGTACCATGTCCTGAAAAGTATAAAAGGGCTATATCTGCATCGTCAACAAATAGTTTCCCAATAGCTGCTTTTAAATTATTTTTTGTACAGCTATCAATAATTGAAACCACATCAAAATTAGGGGAACCATCACCATTAGATTCTATCAATTCCTTCATTGCAATCGCATCATTATCACACCACTCTAATTTACTGTTCGGATAATCATTTAAACCAACTATTAACGCTTTCTTCATTGTTATAACCCACCTTTCTTCAAAAACAATGCATCATTAAAATGTGTACGAAACTGTATAAGGCAATGATTTCGAATAACGTACTTGTTCTCATTCATTCGACAAAAAGCATCAACTAATGACACATATCAACTAATATAAGAATATCATATAATTTTTATAAATACATTGTTTTTCTTTCGACACAGTTCGACATTTGTATGTAAGTTTCCAATATTTTTTATCTATATATAGAGCTTTCAAAACATTCGAAATGTTCTTTGCGTTACCATATATATTTGTTCTGAATTTATTCCGTATACTCTTTATTTGATGCTTTATATAACACAAACCTTTGATTAGGATATCCAAATTCTTCAATCAGCTCGCCCTCTTCAAATCCAAATTTCTTATATAATTTTCTAGGTGCAATTCCTTTAACATCATTTTCTCTAAATGTAGACACAGTTATATCTTTATCTCTGTCAAGCTTATCAATTGCTTCTCTTAAAAGAAGCGAAGCAATTCCCCTTTTTCGATAAGCTGGATCAACAGCCAAACAACATATCATATTATACTTCCTTGAATATAAAAGCACGCCAACAATATCTTGTTCGTTCTTCACGCACAAAGCACGTTTATCATTCATGAATTTCAATACTATTATTTTGTGTTCATCTATACTCTGCTCTGCCTCTAATCCCGGAAAATCCCAACTTACTTTTCTCACTAATTGCATCCATGAATCAATATCTGATGTTCTGCCAAATTCTACCTTCGTACTTTCTATCATTAACTATCTCCTCAAATCTGCTTTGAAACAAAATGTCAGTTTTTTGAGTTTACACAAAACTTGAAACGGTCTCACTATTTACACTAATTTCCATTATTTCATTCTACGCAACCTCTGTCATATTACAGATTGATCTTATTATTTTCGATATACAATATAACCTCATATTGAAATTTTTGCATATTTTATGATTTGATATACTCTAATATAAAGTGTCACTATATCATTAATCTTTAATTGTGTTAGCAAAAATTCTACCGGCTACAGCATTATACGAATCAACAAAGTTTGTTTTAAATTTCTCCACCAAGTCCTTATTATCGGCTGCCCAAAAATCATATAACCTTGTTGAATCAAAAATTGCCTGATGATCCTCAAACCATTTTTTATAATTCTCCCGTTCCTTTCCTTTATTATATCGAGAAGATTCAGGACCATTTTCTTTAAAATAAGTCCAATTCATATCAACTTTAACTGCGTTTTCCCAATATGGATGTTCTGACTCCAAACTCAAAACATAGTTGTATATTACTTCCTCTGGTCTGACATTTCCTGGCAATCTAATAATATTGTTCAATCGTTTTCTTAATTGTTCAGGAATTGTTTGCAGATCCTTGTCCGCCACATCACCATCAAGCACAATCAAAACATTTCCAAAATATGACACATCTCCTGTATACAAACTTAACAACTGATCACAGCCAATTTTAACATCCAACATATCCACATAGGGTAAATATTCTGGCACAAGTTTTTTTATAAACCACCTATTTTCCGCATCTTCTGAATAAATTTTTACTTTATTTGCGTTTTGCAACATAGACTCCACCAATAAATCATTTTCATTTGTCGAATACTCTGGATTTCGTCTCATTTCCAAATGGCGATTTCCATTTGTGAAATAATACAATTCAACATTATTATTCTTACTATCACTATTATGTGCAGTCTTATTGCAAATATGCTTAAGCAAATCGGAACTGTGTGTTGTAACCACAACTTGTATGTTATTTATCTTTGCTTCCTTTATCAGCAGATCAATCAATCTCTTCTGTGCAGCCGGATGAAGAGTTGCATCGATTTCATCAATCAGCAAAAGACCACCTGTCCAGTCTTCTCGCTGCAATTTCAGTCTTTTAAACGATAAAATAGCCATTAAAATCTGCCCCAAATTATCTTGACCAGACGAATTTGTAAGATAGTCATATTTGTCAGTTTCAATTCCAACCCCCTTTTTCTTATCTGTTTCTCCTATAGAATAATTACTAATGTCCGTAACCGTATCGTACAATGATAGAATCTGCTTATATTGCTCAATAAACCAATTCTTTTGTTTATCATCCATAAAATTTATCTTATTTTTGACAATTTTTTCCTCGTTTGCCTCACCTATAGGAAATAATCTTGATAAGCCCAAATAACTTACAGGTATCTGCATTTTTGCTTCTGTCTTTTTTCCACCATCTAAAAACTTTATTGGAATGACCCTAAACCGATCCTTTCCTTTTTCATTTTGCCAAGCAGTCCGAAACTTCCTGTAATCTATTATATTATCGTTTTCATCAACTATATCAATTTGTATTCTGTCCGAGCCAGATGCATCATATTTTTTACTTCCATGAAATATCTCGCTAAATTCTGCTCTAAACCGTCTATTAGAATATGTAGTACCATCCTTCTTTTTCAATTCACCGCTATTAGCTAGCACACCTAAAATTGTAGATTTTCCCGTTGAATTCCGACCAGCTAAAACAGTGATATTTTTTCCTAATAAAATATTCATATTCTTAAATTGCCTAAAATCATTCAATTTTAATAATTTGTACATCTCTGTTCTCCTTTATCGTAAATTCACGCAAATCCCACTCTGCTGCAATTGAATATCCGTTGGTATCATATCTGGATGTCTAAATACAATAATCTCACTTGCTTTTCTCTTTACAGCAGCACTGTAATTCAAATCAATCCTTCTCAAAATATGATTTTGATAAATATCCGCGATTTCTTGAACATCATCATATGTAATAACCCAGTCACAATTAACATGATTATCTATCATTCTCTCAATTCTAACATGGTCATTATACGAAAAGAAATTCAAGTACAATTGTTTTCCCTTTTCAAAATAGGGCGGGTCAAAATAAACAAATGCATTTTGTTGATATCTTGGCAAATAATTTAAAACAAACGAACTAACATCCTTATTATATAAATGGATACGACTTTTCTTTTCGGCAATCTTAGCGATACGTTCGATTAATCCTTCCCTATTGAATCTCGCATTCATTTTCCAAGTGCCAGCCTGCTCCACACCCCCTATTACACCACCTTTTATTATTCCTGATCTATTTGTCCGATTCATATAAAAAGTAGCAAATCCAAGTTCATAACTATATCGTCTACAATCATCAATCACTTGACGTTGTCTATTCCATTCATTAACTGTCAATTCTACATTTCGAATATCATCTATAAATCTATTTGTCTCAGTAAGAATTGCTCGCCAAAACGAATAAATTCCCTTATCCAAATCATTGATAACTATTTCATTGACAATTTCCTTTTCCAACAATTCTAATGCAATTCCTGCGCCACCAGCAAATGGCTCCACATATGTTCCACCGAAATGTCCTGTTTGTTTAATCAATAATTCCATAAATGGCTCTAGTTTTCCTTTACCACCTGGATATCTCAACGGAGAAAAAAACACGCTACTCTTCCTTTCTTTTTAACTACTATGATGCAAATATCATATACTTTTATCTAATCCCCTGCTTACGTTATGTAAATATATCCCCTTGTTCTTTTTCTTCTCACAACACATGCATCTTGTTCTGCTTACATCAAAACCAGGAAGCCCCTATTTACAAGGCTTCCCGCTATTTTCTTCTTATTCAAACTCTACAAAGACTAACGCTTTTTGTTTAGGAATTATTCTCTGTAAT
>ERZ773276.1040-NODE-1040-length-24240-cov-13.733223_pt1 | contig 24240 bp, 15 predicted proteins | sample MGYA00511386_ERZ773276 | MGnify/ENA primary metagenome ERZ773276 (study PRJEB29015, sample SAMEA2737778) | human gut metagenome | biome: human gut; feature: human-associated habitat; material: faeces | place: China | collected 2012 ...
TGAAGAGAGTGTTTCGCGGTGTTTTATTCTGCCCCCGCTTGCGGGGGAAGTCCGGTGCAGCCGGATAAGGGGGAGCCGCGCAGCGGCTAATCACCAGAATGCCAATCAAGCCCTATGGCACAGAAAGGTAAATCCTAACGCGGGCATCCATCTCTTCCCGACGTTCTTCGGCCTGCTTTCCAGCCTGGCGGAGACGTTCGGCGGGATCTTCATCCTGCTCGGCCTGTTCTACCGCCCGATGGCCCTCTTTCTCGTCGGCAATCTCATGATGGCAGCCTCCATCGAGCTCGCCTCCGGCGCGCCGCTCCTGCAGGTCTCGCGCCCCTTTGAGGAAGGTGTCTTCTACCTCGGCGTCGTCTTCGCCGGTCCAGGCCGCTACAGCCTCGATCACCTGATTCGCAATGAAGTCGGCGAAGAAGAGCACAATCCTTTCTGAATCTCCGCAGGAAAGCCCTGTCTGTTTTGGTTCAACTGGAACAGGCAGGGCTTTCTCTTTGGCTTATGAGGAATACGTTTTAGGAATGCTGGATGATTTTTGATAAGCATTTCACATGGTATGCATGCCCTGTTATGATAAAAGAAAAAGATGAAGTCGTGGGACAGGAGGATTTATCATGGAAAAACAGACAGCAGGACGCAAGGCATTGGGCGATTTTGCACCGCAGTTCGCGGCGCTCAATGATGATGTGCTCTTCGGTGAGGTGTGGGCCAAGGAAGATGAGCTTTCGCCGAAGCTTCGCAGCATCGCGACGGTCTCGGCACTCGTTGGCAAGGGAACTGCTGGCGATGCCTTGCGCTACCATCTGCAGACGGCGCGCCAGCACGGCGTCACGAAAGAGGAGATGGCCGCACTGCTCACGCATCTGGCCTTCTACGCTGGCTGGCCGAACGCCTGGGCAGCCTTCCCTGTAGCCAAGGAAGTCTACGCCGATGCAGCGGATGCAGAGGGCCGCGGTGGTTTCTTCGGCCTCGGCGAGCCAAACGATGCCTATGCCAAGTACTTCACGGGCCAGTCGTACTTGAAGGTCCTGTCGAAGCCGGGCGAGCCGCTTGTCATCTGCAACGTCACGTTCGAGCCGGGCTGCCGCAATTTCTGGCATATCCACCACGCGAAGCAGGGCGGCGGCCAGGTGCTCATCTGCGTCGACGGCGAGGGCTGGTATCAGGAGGAGGGCAGGGCCCCACAGAGCCTCAAGCCTGGCGATATCGTCGAGATTCCCGCAGGCGTCAAGCACTGGCACGGTGCCAAGCAGCACAGCTGGTTCTCTCATCTCGCGTTCGAGATCCCGGGCACGGAGACAAGCAATGAGTGGTGCGAGCCCGTCACAGATGAGGTGTATCCGCAGGACTGACACGATAGTTTAGAAGTAGATTGGATCGTATGTTAGGAAATTTTTCGTATTGCAACCCGACAAAGCTTTATTTTGGCGATCAGTCGCTCGTTTACTTGAACACGGAACTGCCGAAGTACGGGAAGAACCGTCTTGATCTACGGCGGCGGTTCCATCAAGAAGAACGGCATCTACGATGATGTCATCAAGATCCTCGAGGCGCAGGGCAAGAATGTGGCAGAGATCGCGGGAGTCATGCCGAATCCGACGCTCGCAAAGCTCTATGAGGGCATCGAGATCGCGCGCAAGCATCAGGCGGATCTGCTCCTGGCCGTCGGCGGCGGTTTGGTCTGCGACTATGCCAAGGGGAAAAGCACGGACTGGATGGTTCACATGCTCGGCCAGGCCGTCGGCGCCTATACGAATGCGACGCACGGCATGACGCTTGCAGCTGTCTCACTGCCGTACTACCGCCACATCCTGCCGTACGGCCTGCCGAAATTCAAGCGCTTCGCCATCGAAGTCTGGAAGGTTGATCCGGAAGGCAAGACAGATGAGGAGATTGCCGAGGAAGGCCTCAAGGCCATGGAAGATTGGATGAAGGAACTCGGGCTTGCCATGAAGATCTCCGAGCTTGGCGCGACAAAAGATATGATCGATGGCATCGCCGATGCTGCGTTCCTCCTCGAGGGGGGCTATAAAGTCCTCAAGCGCGAGGAAGTTGTCGCCATCCTGAAAGAAAGTCTTTGATGCTTGCTGGTTTATGGGGGCTGAACGGAAGAGACGTTCCGTTCAGCCCCTCGTCTATTTCATTTCTTTTCTATATTGCGGCTTTGCGTATATAATAGAGGAGGTGTATCAATCATAGAAGATGATGGAGGAGTGGGAGAATGGAAATACGCGTACTGCAGTACTTTATGGCGGCAGCCAGACATGAGAACATCACCAAGGCGGCGGAGGAACTTCACCTGACGCAGCCGACGCTTTCGCGGCAGCTGTCGGATCTCGAGGACGAACTGGGCGTGCAGCTGCTCGTGCGCGGGAAGCGCAAGACGCAGCTGACGGAAGCCGGACTGATATTCAAGGCGAGAGCGCAGGAGATTCTCAGCCTGACAGAAAAGACGAAGGAGCAGTTTGCCAAGATGGATGAGCTCGTGGCGGGGGACATCTACATTGGTGCCGGCGAGACGCAGGCGATGGCCTGTGTCGCGAAAGTCCTGGCGCCGCTGCGCCGATCCTATCCTCACATCCAGTTCCATCTGGTCAGCGGCAATGAAGACCTGATCTACGATTCTCTGCAGAAGGGATTGCTCGACTTCGGGCTCGTCTGCCGGGCGGATGCACCGCGGACGTATGCGTTTCGCCGCATCCCGCACGACGATGCCTGGGGGCTTCTGATGCGGGCAGACAACCCTCTGGCGGTCAAAGAGGCCGTACAGCGCGCCGATCTTTTGCAGGAGCCGCTCATTGTATCGGAGCAGGCGATGAAGCATCACGAGCTGGATCATTATTTCGGCAGCGCAGCGGAGAAAATCGAGGTGGCCGGCACCTACAACCTGCTCTACAATACGATCTTCTTCATCGAGGCAGGCATGGGCAGCGCGCTTTGCTTCAAGGGCATGGCGGATGCCGTAGGTTCGTCACGCGGGCTCGTCTTCCGTCCCTTGGACCCCGTGATTTACTCGGCGAATTATGTGGTCTGGCGCAGAGACCAGGTCTTCTCCCACGCCGGTCGTCTCGTCGTGGCGGCCCTGGACGAGATGTTCTCTAATCATGCCTAAAGCGTATCATAGATTATTAGAACCAAGTATTTGTAATCATATGCCCCTTTCCTTATAATGAATGCATCAAGTAAAACAACTGGGCATGCAGCGATGAGCTGCAGCGATGCAACATTAAGGAAGGGGTTTTTCCATGAAGACATTCAAGAACAAGAAAAGAGCCGCTTGGCTGATGGCTGCTGTAATGATGGGGACGTTCACTTTTGCAGGGATGGCGATGCAAACGACTTATGCAGCTGTGCCGACGAAAACGCTCGTGCACGATTCACAGATGAAGAATGCGACAATCCAGGATCTGGACAACGACACGCGCGTCTTCGCCGTGGACAAGACGATTGAGGTCAAGAAGGTCACGTTCCAGAATCGCTACGGCTTCGATGTGGCGGGCCACCTCTACCTGCCGAAGGATTTTGATGACAAGAAGCAGTACAAGGCTGTCGTCGTGACGGGCCCGTTCGGCGCAGTCAAGGAGCAGTCCTCGGGCCTCTACGCACAGGAAATGGCCAAGAACGGCTTTGTTGCCGTCGCCTTCGATCCATCGACCACGGGGGAGAGCAGCGGCAAGCGCCGCAATATGGGCTCGCCGGAGATCTTCACGGAAGATTACAGCGCGGCAGTCGATTTCGTCAGCAACCTCAAGTTCGTCAACCCGCAGCAGATCGGTGCTATTGGCATCTGTGGTCTCTCGGGCATGGCCATTACGGCAGCAACGAATGATACGCGCATCAAGGCGGTCGCGACATCGGCTATGTACGACATGTCGGACAGCATCCGCAACCACTATAATGGGGATTACTACACGCCGGAGCAGCGTGAAATCGTCAAGCACCACCTGGCCGAGATGCGCGATGAGGAGGCAAAGACAGGCAAGTCTATTCCCGGCTCGCATGAGCTCGCCGTCGACAAGGATGGCAAGGTGATCTCGACGAAGACGATGTTCCCCGACAAGCTGCCGGCGGATGCATCGGATGTCGTGAAGGGCTTCTACGATTATTACGTCGGCCGCGCTTACCATCCGCGCGCCATCAACTCCAACACGCTGGCCTGGGATTCGACGACGCCGTACGGCTTCTTCAACTTCTCGCTGATGGAGCACATCAAGGAACTCAGCCCGCGCCCGCTGCTCCTTATCACAGGGGACAAGGCGCATTCTAAGTACTTCTCGGATGCGGTCTATGCAGCGGCAGATGGTCCGAAGGAGGAGATTGTCGTTCCGGGTGCTACGCATACGGATCTCTACGACCAGATGGACAAGATCCCCTTCGACCGCCTCGTCGCGTTTTTCAACAAGTACCTCAGTGAATGATTGCTGGAAAGACGTACCCGGGAGAATGTTTGATGAGCAGATTGTTCTTTTTCTGTTGTGCTCTGATTGCACTTATCGTGTTGGGATGCGGCGGCCCCGGAGTGGCGGCCCCATCCTTGTCCGGGAAGGAGGCAGAGATGCACGAGACAGGAGCGGCATCCCTACTAGCGGGCAGCAAAGCGTATGCTCTGAAGTGGGCTGATACGGAGGCTGCTGTCGAGCTGCGGCAGCAGCTGCCTTTGGCCAAGACGTTTACAGAACTCAATGGCAACGAGAAATACTACAAACTGCCGAAGCACCTGACAGCGGCGGATGAAGATGTCCGCGAGATCCATAAGGGGGATGTCATGCTGTTTGACGGCCAGTATGTCGTGGTGTTCTATCAGGATTTTCAGACGGCTTACCGCTACACGCGCCTGGGTCACGTCGAAGCAGCCAATGATCTGGACGCTGCTCTGGGGGCAGGTGATGTATTCCTGACCTTGCAGCCATGAGATGGGGAGAGTGGTCTGGAGACGGAAAGGATGAGATGATATGAAACGACAGCAGCTATTGCTCTTGATCCTGGCATTTGGTGTGTTCAGCATCCTCAATACGGAGATGGGCATCATCGGCATCCTGCCGATGGCGGCGGCGATGTACCAGGTGGATATCGTACAGGCGGGGATGCTCGTCAGTCTGTTCGCGCTTGGCGTGGCCATCGCAGGGCCGACGATGCCGCTGCTGTTCTCGCGCTTCAATCGCAAGCACGTGATGCTGCTTGTGCTGGGCGTGTTCACGATCTGCAATGCACTGGCCGCCGTTGCGAGTGACTTCCAGCTCCTTTTAGTGCTGCGCGTCGTGCCGGCCTTTTTCCACCCGGTCTACTGTGCACTCGCCTTCAGCGTGGCCGCTGCCTCGGTGGCTCCAGAGGATGCGCCGCGGGCTGTGGCGCGCATCAACATGGGCGTCGCGGCCGGCATGGTCGTCGGTGTGCCCATCAGCAATGTCTTGGCAGCGACGTTTGACTTTTCGGTGGCGATGGTCTTCTTTGCAGGCGTGACGGGGCTCATGTTTCTGCTGACAATGGCCTTTGTTCCGGATTTGCCGGTGACGCAGCCAATGCGCTACGGCGCGCAGCTTTCCGTTCTGAAGCGTCCGCCGGTCTGGCTGGCCATCGTGGCGGTTATTTGCCTCAATGGCTCCATCTTCGGCGTCTACAACTACCTCGCTGACTACCTGCAGCAGATTGCAGCATTGCCGGGAAAGCTCATCGCAGTGCTGCTCCTCGTCTATGGTCTCTTGAACATCTGCGGAAGCTATCTGGGCGGCAATTTCCTTGCCAGGTGTCCCGGCGTGACCGTACGCCTTTTCCCGCTGTGTACCATCGCGCTCTACTGCCTGCTCTTTGTGAGCGGTGGTAAGCTGCTGCCTCTTCTTGCGGCACTGATCGTGGTCTGGGGCATTCTCGGCGGCATCAATGCGAACATCAATCAGTACCTGCTGGCCTGCATGGCATCAGATGCGCCGGATTTCAGCAACGGCCTGTTCTTGACAGCGGCCAATCTCGGCTGCATGGCGGGAACCATGATCAGCGGCTTTTTCATCCACAGCCTCGGCCTGCCCTTCGTCGTCTGCGGTGGTCTTCTGCTGGCGGCCGCTGCCCTGCTGCTCACACCGTTCGTACACTGCCGGGCAGATGAGCAACAGGCGACGGATTGTCTTATCGGCTCGTAACAAGGGGTTTTATGGCAGATTGCTGTTTGTTTTTGACGCTTCGGCGATGTACTGCTGGAGCTCTTGGCGGAAGACATTGCTGGATTTTGAGAGCAGGCGGTATTTCTTCCAGACAACGATGGCGCGAAGCGTCAGAGCCGGCTCGAGCGGGATGAACTTGAGGTGGCCGGTGTCGAGCTGCAGCAGTTCATCGATGCTGATGGCGTTCGCGATGCCCGCGCGGATGAAGTGGGAAGCGTTGCCGATGAGGTCGAACTTGCCGACGATGTTCATCGTTTCAGCGGATACCTTGCCGCCCGACCATTGACTGTAGTCATAGCGGTTGAGCGACTGGCGTGAGGAGACGAGCAGCGGCATTGCGTTCAGGTCGTCGGGCGTGATGCCGCTCTTCTGCGCCCATTTGCTGTCATCGTGCGTCACGATGCCGACGCGCATCGTTTCGGGCAGCCGGATGAAGTGATACTGCTCGACGTTGAATGGTTCGATCATCAGCGCAAAGTCGATGAGGCCATGGGCGAGTTTTTCCTCGACGGTGTCGGCATTGCCGGTGAAGAGCTCGACCGTCAGGCGGGGGTAGCGGCTGTGCAGCTCGGCAAAGAGATCGGCGAGGATGTACATGGCATGTGTCTCGCCTGCGCCGATGCGGATACAGCCAGAGAGGTCAATCGTGTCATTCTTCATCTCGTTTTCTGTCTGGTTGATGAGCGCGAGGATTTCCTCGGCCCGCTGGCGCAGGTGCATGCCGTCCTCTGTCAGAACGGTGCTGCGGCTCGTGCGCGTGAAGAGCTTCTTGCCGAGCTCGTCTTCGAGGTCGGCAATCTGGCGAGAGAGTGTCGGCTGCGTCACATGCAGCACATTGGCGGCTTCGGTCATATTCTGTTCCCTGGCAACGGCCAGGAAGTACGATAAGGTGCGCAGTTCCATCAAAGATTCCCCTTTCGTCCGTATGCGATAAAAGTACCTGCTTCTATTTTAGGGAGCAGGTACTTTTTTGACAAACATTTTATAAGAGAAATGTATGACGAAAGCCAAGATATAAGTATTTCACATTTCAATATAGAGCAGGTAAGATAAGAGTATCAGGAGACGAAGATAAGAACTGGGAGGACAATAGAAATGAAAAAAATACTGGCAAACCCTTGGCCCTGTATCCAGTACCGCTCATCGTTGCCGGCAGCATGGTCGGCGTCCATGTAGAACCTTTTTCCTGTTGCCGTAAAATGGTATAATATCCTAAATAGCGGAAAAGGCGGTGAAACGATGGCACGGCGCAAAGGGCTGAAGAAATGGGACCGGATTACGGAAGAGGGCTGGCTCATGCTCATGGGAGATACCTCTGTCATGAGCCGTCTCATGATGGATATTTTTGATAGGCTCTATGATTCCACGGACCATATGGACAACGGCAAAAGCATTGCTGCCGCTCTCCACATGGAGTATCGAGCCCTGAATTCCGCTGTGGGATGGGCCGGCGGAAAAATCCGGGACATGGCGGAAAAGGGACTCCTTCCTCTGTATCCGGAAGGAAAGAAGACCCGAAGGCCGAAGAAATCAGTACCTCTTGTGCAGGAAAACCTGGAGAAGGAAGAAGAACCGCTGCAGGAATCCTCGGCCATGGCACCCTGGGAGTATGTGTTTGACGGGGTGGAAGGGGAAAACGGTACCTATTTCTGGATATTGAAGCCTGCAGCAGCCGCCGCTTTCGGTGAAATGAAAGAAGCCGGGGACCGGAGGATTCGAGCCATTTCCAAAATTCTGGAGGAGGATAAGACCGCAGAGGGGCTGGAAGAAAATCTCTTTTCCAATCCTTCCGACACCTCGGTAAGGGCGATCCGGCGGCTTCTGGAGAAGGATAGGGATTTCCAGCGCAAATCCTTTGGCCGGGACCATCCCTGCTGTCTGGTCTGCGGAGCGGACCGGATGTCTCTTCTGCGGGCCTTTCCCTATGGGGAGAAGGAAGAGGGGGAGAAGGGGCTTCTCTTCTGTCCCACCCATGGCGCCCTGTTTGCGGCCCACCTGATTTCCTTCAGCATGAAAGGGGAGCTTCTCGTTTCAGAGAGGCTCACGGAGAAGGAAAGGGAGCTTTTCCATCTGACGGCAGGCGAGAAGGCTCATGGACATTTTGTGCGGCGCCGCATGGCGGAGCACCGGAAGATTTTTAACCAGGAAGGCAGGAAATTGAAATGATTTTATCCGGCAGGGAAATCGTAAGACATATGGGAGAGGAAATCATTATCGATCCTTTTGACCCGAAAAAGGTCAACCCCAACAGCTATAACCTTACCTTGTCTGACGAGCTCATGGTTTATGATCATCATGAGCTGGATATGAAGAAGAAAAATGAAGGCCATCTGCTCCACATTCCCGAAGAAGGCATCGTGCTCCAGCCCAATAAACTGTATCTGGGGCGCACCAGAGAGTATACGAAGACCAAGTGCTTCGTGCCCATGCTGGAAGGCCGTTCTTCTATCGGCCGTCTGGGCCTTTTCATTCACGTCACCGCAGGCTTTGGCGATGTAGGCTTTTCCGGCTACTGGACATTGGAAATGTTCTGCGTTCAGCCTATCCGCATTTATGCAGGGGTGGAAATCTGCCAGATTTATTTCCATACGGTTCTGGGGGAAGCGGACAGCTATAACGGAGGCAAGTACCAGAACAATCAGGGGATTCAGCCCAGCCTCCTTTACAAAGATTTCGAAAAGTAGTATTATAATAGTAACTTTATAACACATGGGGCAAAGAAGCTGCAGCTGACGTATAGGTTTTTCCTATGCGCCGGGCTGCTTTTTTATTTCACCCTTTGTGGATTTCGGGACATTCCGATGGAATTTCAAGGAGAACCGGATGGTCCCAGTGAGGGTATTCAAGGAGGACAGTATGATGAAGAAGGCATTGAAAAAACTGATGGTAGCAGGTGCATTTTGTCTGGCTGGTACGGCACTTCTTGCAGGCTGCGGCGGCAGCTCCGGTTCCGGCTCCGCTTCAGCAGGGGGCAAGCAGTTCCTGAATATCGCCACCGGCGGTACCGCAGGCACCTATTATCCCCTGGGCGGCGCACTGGCTGAACTGCTGAACCAGAATATCAAAGGCATGAACGCTTCTGCCCAGTCCACCGGCGCATCGGTAGCCAACGTGAATATGCTGAAGGACGGCTCCGTAGATATCGCTTTCATTCAGAACGATATCGCCTACTATGCAGCTAACGGCAAGGAAATGTTCAAAGACAACAAGATGGATAATATCCGCGGCCTGGCTGCCCTGTATCCGGAAACCATCCAGTTCGTTACCACCCAGGATAAAGGCATCAAGACAGTGGCTGACCTGAAGGGTAAGAAAGTTGCCGTCGGTGCTTCCGGCTCCGGCGCCGAAGCCAATGCCCGCCAGATTCTGGAAGCCTATGGCATTACCTATAATGATATCGACGTACAGTACCTCTCCTTCGGCGAAGCTGCCAATGCACTGAAGGATGGCAACGTAGATGCGGGCGTAGTGGTAGCAGGTTTCCCGACTGCCGCTATCCAGGATCTGGCTGCCAATAAATCCGCTGCCATCGTCAACATCGATCCGAAGATCGTTGACCAGCTTATGCAGAAATATCCGTACTACACCAAGATGACCATTCCCAAGGGCACCTACCCCGGACAGGATGAAGACGTCAACACCGTAGCTGTAAAGTGCGTCATCGTCACCACCGATAAGCTCAGCGACGATCTGGGCGAACAGATTGTGAAGGCCATCTATGAACATCTGGACCGTATGAAAGCAGCTCATGCCGTAGGCAAGTACATCACCAAAGACACCGCTCTGGAAGGTATGTCCGTGAAGATGAACGCCGGCGCTGAAAAGTACCTGAAGTCCAAATAAGGAAGAATCCCCATCGGATCCATACCTTGCATAGAAAGGAGGGAGAACGGGCCTGACAGGGGTCCGTTCTCGCTTTCATGAAAAAACAGAAAAATGGGACACTGGAAACAGTGATTATTATCATCGGCATTATCGTGGCCCTGGTGACAGGAATAGGCGGCTGGTACATCCGCATGCCTTTCCTTTTTGTCCAGACCTCGGACGGTATCATTTTCAGACAGCGGGTGGACGCCGGCACGCCGGTGACCCTGGCTTATCGCCATTCCGTCCAGAAGACCATGATTTATGAGTATCTGGAAGTCAATCAGATAGCAAACGGATTTGTCCTGAAATCCACCAAGTATCAATCCATGGGGGTGGGGCTTCCCTTTTCCGCTGACGAGGGAAAGTTCCGGGAAGAGGACGGCTGGTTTATTCTGGATGATATCAACCGGAATTATCCTGAGCTCTCTATCCGCAACGGAGTAACAAATCATGGAGTCCTGACCGTAGGGGACAAAGACTACGATCTGGATGCCATGGTCCCTCTGGGAAAAGAAATGAAGCTATATGTAGCGCCACTTTATAAAGGGTGGTACATGAAAAAAGAAATTAGGAGTTGATTATTTTGGCTGATTTAGAAAAAAAGGGAGCCCCCGCCGGAGCAGAGGCTCCGGCAGACGGCAAAATGACGGACGAACTCCAGGAAAAACTGAAATCCCTGGATAAAGAGTCCAATACCATGGAATACGGAGGCATTTGCGGCAAAATCGTAGCCGCCATCTGCATCTGTTTTTCCCTCTTCCAGATTTACACCGGTATTTTCGGCACACTGGATGCCATGATCCAGCGCTGCGTCCATCTATCCTTCGGTATCTGCCTCGTATTCCTTCTGTGCCCTACGAAGAAATCCTGGGTCAAAGGCGGCAGATTCCATCCTCTTGACCTGCTTCTCACAGTGCTGGCCGTGATTCCGCCGCTCTATATCCTGGTCAACTACCAGCAGCTGATTCTCCGCGCCGGTACCGTGACCCCCACCGATGCGGTGGTAGGCCTTCTGGGCATTGTGATGGTACTGGAAGCAGCCCGCCGTATCGTAGGCCTTCCTATCGTGATTGTGGTTCTCTGCTTCCTGGCTTACGGCTTCCTGGGCCCCTACATGCCGGGCCCCCTGGCCCACAGAGGTCTCACCATCAACCAGATGGTAGGCCATCTCTTCTTCACCACCGAAGGCGTCTTCGGTATCCCCCTGGGCGTATCGTCCACCTTCATTTTCCTCTTCATCCTCTTTGGCGCTTATCTGGAAAAGACGGGCCTGGGCAAATTCTTCATTGATATTGCCAACGCCCTGGCCGGCTGGGCTTCCGGCGGACCGGCCAAAGTAGCCGTTATCTCCAGTGCCCTCCAGGGCACCATTTCCGGCTCCTCCGTAGCCAACGTGGTCGGTTCTGGATCCTTCACCATTCCTATGATGAAGAAACTGGGCTATCACAAGAACTTCGCCGGCGCCGTAGAAGCAGCCGCATCCACCGGCGGACAGCTCATGCCGCCGATTATGGGCGCTGCCGCCTTCCTTATGGCTGAATTCGTAGGCATTCCCTACATGGAAGTAGTGAAAGCCGCCATCGTACCGGCCATTCTCTACTTCCTGGGCGTGTTCCTGGGCGTTCACTTCGAAGCCAAGAAAAATCACCTGGAAGGCACACCCAGAAGCCAGCTGGAACCCTGGGGCAAGATTATGAAGGAAGAAGGCCATCTGGCCATTCCGCTGATTGCCATCATCGCCCTTCTGGCTTCCGGCTACACACCTATGAAAGCAGCCCTGGCAGGTATCTTCATTTCCATTGGTACCGCCATGCTCCGGGCCAGCACCCGAATGAGCTTCTATGACATTGTAGACGGTCTGGTCAAAGGTGCCAGAGGGGCCCTGGGCGTCATCATTGCCTGCGCCTCTGCCGGCATGATTATCGGTATCGTTACTAAAACCGGTGTAGGCCTGAAACTGGCTTCCGCCCTGGTCACCGTGGCAGCAGGCAACTTCATGCTTCTGCTTCTCTGCACCATGCTCACCTCCCTCATTCTGGGCATGGGCGTGCCTACCACGGCCAACTACGTCATTACCTCCACCATCGCCGCACCGGCACTGATTCAGCTGGGTGTACCGATTCTGGCGGCTCATATGTTTGTATTCTACTTCGGCATTATCGCCGACATTACCCCGCCGGTAGCCCTGGCAGCCTACGCAGGAAGCGCCATTTCCGGCGGCGATCCTCTGAAAACAGGGGTGAATGCGTCGAAACTGGGCATTGCGGCATTCATTATTCCTTATGTATTCGTCCTCTCGCCCCAGCTTCTGGGCATCGGTGCCACCTTCGGCAGCGTACTTTTCACCACCTGCACCGCCATCATCGGTATGACCGGTATCTCCGGTGCCATGATCGGCCAGTTCTACTGCAAAGCCAATGTATTTGAACGGCTCCTCCTTCTGGCCGGCGGCCTCTGCCTCATTGATCCCCATACCCTCACGGATATTATTGGCGTGGCCATCCTGGCCGGTGTCTTTGCACTTCAGTACTTCCGCACCAAAAAGGCCAAAGCCGCAGAAGCCTGAAGTACCGGAAAAAGCTCTCCCTCTCGGGGAGCTTTTTTCGATGGAAAGAAAAAAGGCTGTGAAGAAATGCGTATTCATTTCTCACAGCCTTTTTTATGACTTCTTTCGGGTAAGCGGTCTGCATGGTCATCTCAAGCGGGGGAACGTGCCGGTATGGGACATAAAGCCCCTGGGGCTATTGAAACTCAGAGTCGAGAGATCTCCTGCCGCCATGCCCACTGTACCATAGGGGCGTGAGATTTCTCCACTCCGCTCCGCTTTCGTCGAAATGACGTATGCGGTGCAGCGTTTGTCATTTTTGCTTCTTTTGAAATGACTGTATGCTGCCTGCCGCTATCGTCATCTCGAACGGAGGCAGGGGCCGGTATTGAAGCAGAGGGACTTCGGCTCTGTTGTGGCGCAGAGCCGAGAGATCTCCTGCCCCAATGTTCTGTGTACCATCAGGGAGTGAGATTTCTCCACTCTGTGGAGACTCTGCATAGAGTTTCCAAGTCAGCCGAAGTTGGCCTCTAGCCTGCACAATAAGAGGCTTTCCTATTGGCGGCTGACCGGCTTTGGTCGAAATGACGGGGGCGGGGTGACGTTTTGTCATCAGTTCCTTGAAAGGACTGTATGCAGCCCGCCGCCATGGTCATCTCGAGCGGGGGAACATACCGGTATGGGACATAAAGCCCCTGGGACTATTGAAACTCAGAGGCGAGAGATCTTCAGCCCCAATGTTCTGTGTACCATCAGGGAGTGAGATTTCTCCACTCCGCTGCGCTTTGGTCGAAATGACGGAGCGGGGTGACGTTTCTGTCATTTGAGAAGTGACATTTCTCCGCTCTGCCCTTTCAGCGTAAGAAGCGGCAATAGGGGCAGGGACCGCCAGCTATTATCTCCATACAAGTAAATTTTATGAATGAGTAATTGCTTTTTGAGCATAAAGACATAAATTGTTACGTTATAAAAGCTAACACATTGATTCACTCACGCTTTAGTGCTATCCTTAACGCAAAGGATAGCATTGATTGATCCTTCAGGGAAGCGTCGATTCTTGGCGTGCTGATTGTATTCCGGTATTTGTATGCATGAAGAAAACAGGATGACGAAAACTGCCAGTCCTGTCTGAAATCCCAAAGCACAGGGATGCATATAAATACCTGCGAAATCAGATGCTTTGAATCCATAACCCTTCCCGAGACAGTGGAGTCTATAAATACGCAGGTCGGAAGCCGAAAGGGGCGTCGGCTTTGGTTCTGCTTTTTGCGTGGAAAATAATGACTTAAAGTAAATTAATCCTCGGCTTCCATGGAACAGAGAAGTAAGAAATAGAAAAGAAATGTTCCTTCAGCGGCCGGAATATTAACAGAAAAGCAGAATGATCGATACTACGGAATCTTTAAATTTCTACAGTCCCGGTACTATAGAAATGACAGGCACCTGTCATTTCATAGCCGGAAATACTTCCACAGGAGATGGATACCAATGAATAAAATTTTCAAAGTCATCTTCAGCAAAGCCAAAGGCTGCTATGTAGTCGTTTCGGAACTGGCAAAATCTGCAGGGAAAGGGACCTCTGCTTCTCATATCCAAAGGGGATATAAACTCACCCTGGCTGCTGCGGTGCTGTCCATGATGATGGGCATGGCGCCAGTAGGGGCTGCAGACCCTGTTGATTTGGGCAATAACGCCAAAGCTGCCTATGATGACAATGGCAACCTCACCATCGGTGACGCGAAGACCATGGCCGAAGGGGACAATAAGAATGGCAAGAACAACACCACCATCGGTACCCAGACCGATACCCTGCGCAATGTGAAGGGCGATACGGAAAAGAAAGGCCAGCCTTTGGATGGCAGTAACACCATACTGGTGGACGGGGAAGGAAAAGCCCATCCGCTGGATCTTTCCACAGAAGCCGGCGGCTCCACGGCCGTGGGCTACCAGAACAAGGCAGAAGGGGACGATTCCACGGCCATCGGCAATAACGCAAAAATTACCAACAAACCGGTAACCTACTACGTGGACGCCGAGGGCAAGAAGACCGCCTCCCCCGAAAATGCTGTCTGGTATAAAGACGCCAGCGGCAATCCCACCAAGGTGCCCCAGGTCTTCCGGGATGCTGGCGGCAACACGACCACCACGCCCCAGTACGTCCATACCTATACGGAAACAGACCCCACCATCGGGAAAGATGTCACTAAGACAGAAATCACCAGTGATGCCACGAAGGCTGACCAGAAAGATGGTCAGCCCGTCTACAACTATCAGAAATCTGACAACACGCCCTATCTCTACACCGTGACCCTCTATCAGGCTGCCAGCAACTCCATTGCCGCCGGTACCTCTGTCACCGCCAATGGCAGCAATGCCGTAGCCGTAGGCTACAAATCCACTGCTGATAACTCTGCCGTGGCCATCGGTGATATGGCCTCTGCCAAAGAAAATGCCGTGGCCATGGGCTACAGCTCCACTGCCGATAACTCCGCCGTGGCCATCGGCGATACGGCTGCTGCCAAAGAAAATGCCGTGGCCATGGGCAAAGATACCAAAGCGACGAAAGAAGGCTCCATCGCCCTGGGCAAGGGATCCGAGGCAGACCGTCCCGGCGGCGTCACCGGCTGGGATCCCAAGACCGGCAAGGCCTCCACAAAGAGCGACGTGGCCTGGAAGTCCGGGGAAGGGGCCCTTTCCATTGGCAATGGCGGTGCCAGCCGTCAGATTACCAATGTGGCCGCCGGCAGTGAAGACAGCGACGCCGTGAACCTGGCCCAGCTGAAAAATGCCATGACCCATTACTACAGCGTCAAGACCACATCTGATACTGATGCAGCCGGAGGCAACAACTACCTGAACGACGGCGCCACCGGCAACAATGCCCTGGCCGCCGGGGTCAGTGCTGTGGCAACAGGAGATAATGCCACGGCCGTGGGTACAAATACCTATGCTTCCGGTACGAACGCTTCTGCGTATGGATACCGGGCTGTGGCCAGCGGTTCGGGCAGTGTGGCCATCGGTTCCGGGACCAGCGCCCAGCAGGAAGGCTCTGTGGCTATAGGAGGTCATACCCAAGGATCCCATGCGGTGCAGGTAGGGACAGATTCCACAGCCCAAAGTGCTTATTCGGTAGCTGTTGGTGGTCATGCTAAAGGAGAATATTCTGTAGAAGTTGGGTACGGATCCACTGCCCAGGGATCTTATTCTACTTCTATAGGCGGCCATGCTATCGGAAAGAATTCCATTGCCATCGGTAGAGATAGCAATCCTGCCAGTGCTGGAGGGGATAACTCCATTGCCATCGGAGGCCACACCAACAGCACCAACGATATTGCCATCGGGGCCGGTTCCTCGACCAGCGGCGGTCAGGCCATCGCCGTAGGCGGTTCGGCCACGGGCGGGCAGGCAGTTTCCATAGGCGGTGTTGCCGGAAGTTTTCAGGCCACGGCCGTAGGCAGTGGTTCTGCAGCTACAGGTTCCCAGAGTACGGCTGTGGGCGGCCACGCTGGTAACGTGTATTCTACTGCAGTAGGCCAGGGGGCCAATGCTACCTATGCCTATACCACGGCGGTAGGCAACAACTCGACGGCTTCAGGAGACCATTCCACGGCCCTGGGCTATGGGACTTCTGCCCAGGGAAGTAATACTACGGCCATTGGCGGGGCCAATGCCAATGGGACGAATTTAACGGTTATTGGGAATAATTCTACGGCCAGTGCTTCTGATTACTGGGACAATATTTCTAATTCCACTGCCGTCGGCGGCGCCCACATCAGTGCCAGCGATGCGGCAGCCATCGGTTCCAATGCCACCGTGAATGGACAATACGGTGTGGCTTTGGGCCACAATTCCAATGTATCCTATGCAAGTACCGGCGTAGGGGAAGGGACCAAAGCCTCCAATACGGGCACGGCTGTAGGCTATGGGTCCCAGTCTTCCGGCTATCAATCTGCTGCGGTTGGGGCTGGTTCCCAAGCTACGGGACAAAATGCAGTCTCTTTGGGCGGAGGCGGAGCCTGGGGGGATTACAGCATTGCCCTGGGATCTGGCGCCGGGACCACGGCTCATGGTATTGCTATCGGTCAGAACAGCGGGGCCTGGGGAGAAAATGCCATTGCCATCGGAGAAGGAACCAATGCCTGGCGGGCCAATTCCATTGTATTGGGAAAAAATTCTAAATCTGGTGCTGATAAAAATATAGAAGGCTATGATCCGCGGACCGGGGTGGCTTCTGTGGACGATACATCAACCTGGTATTCCACGGATGAAGCTGTTTCCATCGGCCGGGCAGAAGAACGGGATGACAAGGGCAATATCACAGTCTCCGCCATTACCCGTCAGCTGAACAATCTGGCTGCTGGTACTCTCGATACGGATGCTGTCAACGTGGCCCAGCTGAAAGCCGCTACCCAGAAGGTCAATATGCATGACTACAGCGTCTGGTCTCCCGATACGGAAACAGATACCAACTACACCAATGGAGGCGCTGTAGCCAAGAATTCCATGGCAGCCGGGGTCAGCGCTGGAGCCACCGGCGAAAACGCCGTGGCCATCGGCTATGGCGCCAAGGCGAAAGGCAGGAGCGCCACGGTCATCGGCAAGAATGCCAGTGCGACGGGCCAGTACGCCATGGCCTTTGGCGGCCTGGATACCACCGATAAAAATGGAAATCCGGTCACCATGACCAACACGGCCAGCGGTGCCTCCGCCACGGCTTTTGGTCAGGGCGCACAGGCCAAGGGCAATGCTTCACTGGCCTTCGGTCATAACACCGTCGCAGGCGTCGATGGCGGCAACGGCCAGCAGTCCGTGGCCTTTGGCGAGGATACCCAGGCCCTCGGCGGCCGGTCCCTGGCCTTTGGGGAGAAGACCGTTGCAAAGTACAATGACTCCGTCGCCTTTGGCAACGATACCCGAGCATCGTCCACGGGCGCCACGGCTTTCGGCAACCGCACCCGTGCGATTTCCTCTTATTCCACAGCCTGGGGTAATGCCACCGTCGCCGCTGACGAAGAATCCACGGCTTGGGGGAGCGACACCATCGCCGGTGCTAAGCTAGATGAAAATGGTGCTGTGACCAATAATTACAAGATTAATCCGGACGATAAAAATGAACCAGTGAAGCAAGAACAGATGGATGTCCATGGCAATCTGGCTTATATCCAGCCCAACGGTAAGACCGCTGGCATCAAGCAGATGCCAATCGACAGTGGCACTGAGAAACACGATTATGTGGTCTTGGCCGGCAAGGATGGCAATACCTACGTCCGCGACTACCAGGGCAGCCTCTGGAAAGTCAATGTGGCTGCTGACGGCACGGTGACTGTCGATACAACAGCCGGCAAGAATGGGAATGGCAAGGTCTACGACGGAAAGAACGGGGCGAAACAGTCACTGGCTAAGACTACGGTTAACGGCGCAGAAGTCGACATCACGCCGGACAATGTATTGACCAAAGCCCATGAAGGGAAGAATGGCTACACCATCGAAGGCTATGCCAATGCCACGGCCTTCGGTTATTCCACCGAAGCCTCCGGCGACAACGCCACGGCCTTCGGCAACGATACAAAGGCCAGCGCAGCCGGTGCCACAGCCTTCGGCTACCAGACTGTCGCCTCCGGTGAGAACGCCACGGCTTTCGGCGAGAACTCCATCGCCGCTGCCAAGAACTCCTTGGCAGCCCTGGGAGGCACAGTCGCAGCGTCGGCCACCAATGCCGCCGCCATCGGCAAGAACGCCCAGGCGACCCTGGAGGACAGCGTGGCCCTGGGCAGCGGGGCAGTGGCAGACCGCAAGAGCGGAGCCAAGGGCTATGATATGCTGACGAAGGGAGATACCACCAATACATCTACGGCGTGGGTTTCCAGTGCCAATGCCATCGCTGTCGGAAACGGCAGCACCCTGACCCGTCAGATCACTGGCGTAGCAGCAGGCTCCCAGGATACGGATGCCGTCAATGTGGCCCAGCTCAAGGCAGCGGGTTTCAAAGTCACCACCCAGAACAATGGCAATATTTCCAGCTCCATCCTCAACGGCGATACGCTGGATTTCGAGGCTAAGGACAATGCCATTGTCTCCACGTCCAAGGACAGCAAGACCATTACTGTGGCCGTCAGCAAGACTCCGACCTTTGACAGTGCTACCTTCTACAACCCCAATCCATCCGAAGGACAGAACAATGAAAAAGTGACCATTTCTAATGGCCATATCAGCACCTACAACAAGGATCAGCAGGAAAGAGCTGTAATTGGTACGGATAATCAGGGCAGCGGCACACTTCATTTGATTAACAACGACTTGTCCCAGGTTCATGTATACACCCAGAACTCTAAGGAAGATGGCAACGATGGTATCACCCGTATGTACTATATTTCCTCTTCCGGCGACGGCGGCGAAATCCAGGGGATCCACACCATTGCTGTACTCGACGATGGTATCAATTACGCCGGCGATAATGTGAAGCCGAATACGTCGGACAAAGTGGTGGTGAAGCACAAGCTGAATTCCACCATAGACATCACCGGCGGTGCGGATACGAGTAACCTGTCCGAGGGCAACATTGGCGTTGTAGCCACTCCGGCCGTGGAAGATGACCAGGGCAATATCACTCAGAAGGGCAAACTGGAAATCAAGCTGAACAAGGACCTCACCGGCCTCAATACAGTCACCGCCGGCAATGCTAAGATCGGCAGTGCTCCGGCCGATACGCTGAAGCTCACCGAAAATGGTGCGGTCACGGATAAGACGGCTCCTGCCGGCAGCTATGTGACGGGCCTTGACAACAAGGACTGGGATGTCTCCAGCCCGACCTATGTCAGCGGCCGTGCAGCCACCGAAGACCAGCTCAAAAAAGTCAGCGATGCCGTCAACAAGACAGCTGCTCAACATACCATTGTCACGGTCAACGATAACAAAGATAATCAGGATACCAAGGCTGCAGCTGGCAAGGGTACTTTCGGCGAATATGCTGGTGCCAATAAGGGTAACCTGCTCATTGCCGCCAAGGATGACAATGGCCAGATGACCTACAACATCAAGCTCAACGACCAGCTGGTCATCGGCCAGAAGGGCGAGCCGGGTGTGGCCGGTAAAGACGGCAAAGTCACTGTGGAAACCAAGGGCGGCACCACCGTTGTCATCGGCCACGATGGCGAGCCGGGCAAAGATGGCAAAGACGGCCTCTTCGTCACCGGCAAGGATGGCGCAGACGGCGTTTCCATCACCGGCCCGAACGGCGCTGACGGAACTGACGGCAAAGTCGGCATTTCCGGAACGGACGGCAAAGATGCTGTCTCTATTTCCGGCAAGGGTGGCGTGGGCCATATCGGCCTGACCGGTCCGAAAGGTGAGAAGGGTAAGGATGGTATCTCCATCGACATCACGACGGACCTTAAGTCGGCTACGCTGGATGATGGCAAGAATGTCAAGACAGTCATCAAAGACAAGGAAGGCAAAGAAACGACCATCGAGCAGGCTCCGCGTATCCAGTACAACAGCAATGGCAAGAGCTATGAAGTCGCCACGATGGATGACGGTCTGAAGTTCGTCGGCGATGATGGTACGGCTACGCCGGTCACCAAAAAGCTCAACGATACCTTGCAGATCCGCGGCGATGGCACGTATGATGTAACTACGCACAAGACCAACGATGATGGCAACATCAAGATTTCTTCTGATGCTGCTAATGGAACAATCCAGGTCGCTTTGAGCGACAAGATTAACCTGCATCAGGCGGGAGCCTTGACCGTCGGCGGAAACAAGAATGGTGATGCTGCGAACGGACAGGATCCGATTGTCATCAAGCATTTTGACGATAAGACCCTCGATGTAATAGGTGTCGACAAGGATGGCAAGCCGACTACGTCCAAGGAAGGCAAGGCTGGCGACTACGTCACAGGCCTTGACAATAAGGACTGGGATGTCTCCAATCCGACCTATGTCAGCGGCCGTGCAGCTACCGAAGACCAGCTCAAGAAAGTCAGCGATGCTGTCAATAGTGCTGCGGCTACGGCTGGTAAGCATACAGTCGTTACGGTTAATGACAAGGATAGCAATGAGACAAAGGCTGAAGCTGGCACGGGTGTATTTGGCAACTATGCTGGTGCCGACAAGGGCAACCTGCTCATTGCCGCTAAGAATGACAATGGCCAGATGACCTACAACATCAAGCTCAACGACCAGCTGGCCATCGGCCAGAAGGGCGAGCCGGGTGTGGCCGGCAAGGACGGCAAGGACGGCAAAGTCACTGTCGAAACCAAGGGTGGCACCACCGTTGTCATCGGCCACGATGGCGAGCCGGGCAAAGATGGCAAAGACGGCCTCTTCGTCACCGGCAAGGATGGCGCAGACGGCGTTTCCATCACCGGCCCGAACGGCGCTGACGGAACTGACGGCAAAGTCGGCATTTCCGGAACGGACGGCAAAGATGCTGTCTCTATTTCCGGCAAGGGCGGCGTGGGCCATATCGGCCTGACCGGTCCGAAAGGTGAGAAGGGCAAGGATGGTATCTCCATCGATATCACGACGGACCTTAAGTCGGCTACCTTGGACGATGACAAGAATGTCGAGACGGTCATCAAAGACAGGGATGGCAAGGACACGACTATCACCCAGGCTCCGCGCATCCAGTACGACAGCAATGGCAAGAGCTATGAAGTCGCCACGATGGACGACGGCCAGAAGTATGCCGGTGATTTCGGCGATGGTGCTTCGGTCAAGCTGAACAAGACAGTTACCATCAAGGGAAATGCTGCAGCCGGTAAGACGAAAGATGATTTTGTCGATGGCAATATCGCTGTTGTGGCCAATAAGAGCCAGAATAGCGAAGATGCTGAACTGCTGATCAAACTGAATAAGGATCTGACAGGTCTCAACAGTGCTACCTATACGACATCTACGAAGAATGGTGATGTGACTACGACGTCGACGACTGTAGTGGATGGCACGGGCCTCAAAATTGATAATGGTCCGAGCATCACCAATACGGGCATCGATGGTGGCAAGCATCAGATTACCAACGTGGCCAGCGGCAAAGATGGGAAGATGTATGACACAACGGTTGAAGGCCATGGAAATTGGAACAATGCCGCCAACATCGGTGATGTCACGATTATCGCGAAGTCGGCCGCGGATGGTGTCCAGGCCAAGAGTGGTAAGAACATTACAGTCGATGTCAACAATAAGGTCAACTTGAACGACAACATCACGTTGGGCGATGATAAGGACAAGACCAAGCAGGTTTCTATCGACGGCAACGGCGCAAAGATCACGGCTGGCGACGGCGACAACAAAGTCACTGTCGACGGCTCGAAAGGCCAGATTGTCGCTGGCGGCGATAATGGCGTCAAGATCGGCAATATCACGGAGGGCGACAGCAGACTGACCATCTACAATAAGGATGGCAAGGCTACGAACCAGACCGACAAGGCTGGCAAGTATGTCACCAATCTGGACAACAAGACCTGGAACAAGGATGGTTCCTATGTCAGCGGCCGTGCTGCTACAGAGGATCAGCTCCATCAGGTCGAGTCGAATGTCAACAAGCAGATTGCTGATGTAAACACGAAGATCGATAAGGTCGACAAGCATCATACGGAAGTCACCGTCAATGGCGGCACGCCTGCGAAAGCGGACGGCTCCTACACGGATGGCAATCTCCAGATGAATCAGACGACTGGCGAGGATGGGCAGAAGGTCTATGACCTGAAGCTCAACGACCAGCTCAAGGTCGGCCAGAAGGGCGACGCTGGCAAGGCTGGTAAGGACGGCAACGTAACGGTCGAGGCAAAGGGCGGCACGACGGTCGTTATCGGCCATGATGGCAAGGATGGAAAAGACGGCAGGGATGGCCTCTTCGTCACCGGTAAGGATGGCAAGAACGGCAAGTCCGGCGTTTCCATCACCGGTCCGAACGGCGTTGCTGGCAGGGATGGTGTCGACGGCAAAGTCGGCATCGCTGGCAAGGACGGCAGAGATGCGGTCTCAATTGCTGGCAAGGACGGTGTTGGCCATATCGGTCTGACTGGACCGAAAGGTGCAGATGGCAAGGATGGTACCAATATTGACATTTCCACCGTCCTGGGCAAGGGTACCCTGGACCGCAATCAGAACGAAGTCAAGGGCGAAGATAAAGATGGTACAAAAGACCAGGCAGCCCGCATCCAGTATCAGACTACAGTCAAGGAAGCTGATGGTACGACGAAGACCATTACTCATGAAGTCGCCACTATGGATGACGGTATGAAGTACGGCGATGATTTCGGCAATACAGCCAAAGTCAAACTGAACCATCAGCTGGATATTGTTGGTGACATCAATGCCGGCAAGAAAGATGGCGACAAGAAAGCTACGAAAGATGATCTCAGCGATGGGAACATCGGCATTGTGGCTACCGATACCGTTTACAATGACGACGGCACGGTGAAGGAAAATGGCAAGATGACTGTCAAGCTGGCTAAGGACTTGAAAGGCTTGAACAGCATTGAATCCAACAGCGTCACCACGGGCAACACCACCATCAACAACGGCGGCCTCACCATCAAGACTGGCGATGCCAACCGAACCATCACCATGCAGGACGGCAATGTCAACATGGGCGGCAACCAGATTCACCATGTGGCACCGGGCCAGGCGCCGGATGATGCAGTCAATGTGAGCCAGCTGAATGCTACGAATTACGCAGTGAACAAGCTGGATACCCGGGTGAACCGGGTGGGCGCCAATGCGGCAGCTCTGGCGGCTCTCCATCCGCTGGACTTTGATCCTGATGACAAATGGGACTTTTCCGCCGGCTACGGCCATTACAAGGATGCCAATGCAGCTGCAGTAGGCGCATTCTATCGGCCTAACGAGGACACCATGTTCAGCGTAGGCGGCTCCTTCGGTGGCGGTGAAAATATGGTGAATGCCGGCATCAGTGTGAAACTGGGCCAGGGCAACCATGTGTCCACCTCCCGGGTGGCCATGGCCAAGGAAATCAAGGATCTCAAGAAAGACGTGGCTGCCTTGAAAGCTGTGGTGAACCAGCAGAGCGCACTCATCGACAAGCTCACCGGCGTCAACGCCGGCCAGCTCTCCGGCAGTGACGATCTCTTCCCTGATGTACCGGCCAACCACTGGGCCTATGAGTATGTCACCCGGCTGAAACAGGCCGGCATTCTCACCGGCTATCCTGACGGGAACTTTGCCGGTGACCGCATGATGACCCGCTATGAATTCGCAGCCATTGTGTACCGGGCCATTATGGCCGGCGCCGCTGCCAATCCGTCTCTGAACAAGGACGGCACCCTGGACAGACTGTCCAAAGAATTCAGTAGCGAAATGAAGTATATCCGTATTGATACCATCCGCAAGGATAGAAATGGCAGACCCACCATCCAGCGCGTAAGGGTTATCAAAGAGGAAAAATAAGAGTCACGTAAAAAAGCTCCGCTTTGCGGGGCTTTTTGCGTGGAAGGCGGGTGCCCGGTCATGGGCCGCATGCCTTATGAAGTTGAATTTTTCCCCGTAACGTCTTGTTTCTCCTTGAGGTGGTAAGGGAACTGGATTCATAGGGGAGAGAAGCGACCCGCGAATCCAGTGACACACTTCCCGGTGGGTGAAGTGCCACGGAGTGGCAAAAGGGTGGTGCGCCCGGCATGGGTGTAATCTAATGGGTGAAAGTCCCTAGTGCGG
>ERZ773276.1059-NODE-1059-length-23873-cov-4.651440_pt1 | contig 23873 bp, 19 predicted proteins | sample MGYA00511386_ERZ773276 | MGnify/ENA primary metagenome ERZ773276 (study PRJEB29015, sample SAMEA2737778) | human gut metagenome | biome: human gut; feature: human-associated habitat; material: faeces | place: China | collected 2012 ...
TTGAATACTTACCGTCCATATCGGTGATGGTTCCGGTGGAAGTTCCTTGTACGAGCACCGATGCACCGATCAGCGGTTCATTGGCGGCATCTGTTACCGTACCGGTCACTGTCTTTGTCTGTGCAAAGGCGGATACGGAGGTCAGCAACAAGCAAGTGAGCGCCACTATGCTCTTAAACCTGATGGTTTTCTTCTGAAGATCTTGTAAAAGTCTAGTCCTCATTGCATTAAATTTTTCCATTCGTTACTATTTAGGTTGAAGTTTATTCTGCCGTCTTCCGGCGAAAGTAACAAAGTGAACAAATGAAAGGCAAAAAAGATTAGGGAAAGAGAGAGAAAGGGCAATTTTAACATTGTAATTATGATGTGTGAAAAAATTATTTGTCTTTTTGTTGCTTGTTTGTTTTATTCTATTTACATTTGTAAAACGAAACGAACTATGAAGCTACTTCTTTCTTATATTATAGGGTTGTTCCTGATTTTGTCTCTCTCTGCTTGTCATGATGGAGGTAATGCAACTACTCTTTTACATCAGGCAGACTCACTGATGCAAGAGTTCCCCGATAGTGCCCTGTCTCTCCTCGAATCCATTTCTCATCCTGAAAAGTTATCCGGCTCTGAAAGAGCTGATTATGCTATATTTTTGACACGGGCAAGGACTAAGTTGTATGTTCATGAGTCAAGTGATTCATTGATTCGGTTTGCAGTAGATTATTATAAAAGAAGTTGGAATAATGAGCGTAAGATGCAAGCCTATTATTATCGGGGTTGTGTGTATCGAGACATGCGGTGTATGGATTTGGCGGTAAAAGATTTCTTGCAAGCATTAAAGGTAATTCCTAAAGAGAGCGAGTATCTTTATTTGGGGGCCATTTATGAGAATCTGGCGGGATGTTATGCGGAACAAAATCTTTATAAGGATGCTATGCACGCCCATCATAAAGCGCATGAAATTTATATTAAGCAAAAGAAAGATGATGGTCTATTTTATGCTGTTAGAGGGATAGGGTATGTTTTTATGCTTCAACATCAATTGGATAGTGCTTTGGTCTATTATCAAAAAGCATTGGATGTTGCAGAGAATATAGGGGAAGATTATTATAAATCTATAATATTGAGTGAATTGGGAATTTTGCATAATGAAAAAGGGGAATTTCAAAAGGCTAACCAATATCTTTCTGCATCTATATCTTCTGCACCAACTGGTACTAATTTATTTTCTGAATATCTTCGAAAAGGTTGTATCTTACGTAATATCCATCAAATGGACTCTGCACGGTATTATTTGAATTTGAGTAAATCTTCTCCTTATATATTTAACCGTGGAGGAAGTTATGGAGAATTATATAAATTGGAGAAAGAAGAGAAAAATTATCCAGCAGCTATAGCGGCAGCTGATTCTTTTATTTATTATCTAGATTCAATTTATGATACAACAAAGGCAGCTGAGATAACTCGTTTGGCTGATCAATATGAAATCGAATTTTATCAGCAAAAAATTGCGGGAAGATATAAAATTGAGGTCTTATCACTTTTGCTGTTATTTATTATTGGAGGAGCGATTTCTCTTTGGATTGATAAACGTCGAAAAAAGAAGTATCTTGAGTTACAAAATCAATTAATGAAGAGTCGTACAGATATTCTATCTGGGGACTTTGAGGATCAGGGTAATGCTGAATCTGATTTTATGAGGATGTTGGAGCCGAGTTTAGAACTTTGTCTTCAGTTGTTTCGAAGGACAGAAACCCATGAGAAACTTCTTTCTTTGGAGAAAAAGATGGGCGTTGCTACCTCTTTGAGTATTCATGAAGGACAGATGATTTGTGAAAGCATTTATGAAACTTTTGGCGACATTATGCTTAAATTGAAAATTCAATATGCTGATTTAACTAAAGAAGACTTGCTCCATTGCGTATTTTTCTTATTGGGTTGCTCCAAAGAAACAATCTTATTATGTACACGTGCTTCTGAAGGAGCATTTAAAAGTCGGAAAAGTCGCATGAAGATTAAGTTAGGAGAAGAATTCTTTGAATGGATGACTATACGCCAATATCTTGTCTCATAGGTGTTTATGTTGGATTGTGACATTCCTGTAACTTTTCTGTAACTTGCAGTCGAGATCCATAGTTATCTTGTAACTTTATTGTGACCAGGCATCTGAATTTATTTAAATCTTATCCCTTACATTTGTACCATAACCAATAAAAATAAGTATTATGAAAGCAAAACTATTATTATTACTTTGTTGCTTATTTGCGATTGAAGGATGGGCAAATTCAAATGATATTCATTTACTAAAAGATAGCCGCTCTAATCCTATGGGAATACCTATTCAACCTACTTATGAGAAATGTGCTATTCTCTCTAATATTCTTAATGTAAGCTTCGGTAGAGCAAAAGATTATGCTATCATTACTGTAACGAATAAAGCTACAGGTGAAATTGTACATTCCAAAACTTATCACAACACTAGCATTGTCATGATTGATATGTCTTCTTGTGAAAAAGGAGAATATACTATTCATATAATTTTGAATGATTGTTTGTTGGAAGGTACATTTACTGTACAGTGAAACTGAACTGAATAAGGTAATGGATAAATGTACTTTTAGTCTTAGTGACAAGAAGTAACTTTTTGTGTTCCTTTTCTGTATAGTCGATATTTCTAATTGTAAAATATTAAGTTAGAGGAAGGAGGTAATTTCCTTTGGGATCTGTTATTTATTATTGTTGTAACGTATTTATCAACCTTTAAATTCAATCGGTTATGAAAGCAATTTTTTTTATGTTTTTATTATGTTGTATTTGCTGCTTATCATGTTCGGATGAGCAAAATACTCTTTCAGAAGAACAGAATGTTATTGAGAATAAGACTTTTGAAAAAGTGAGTAGTTTAGAATTGAAACAACAACTACTGGATTACTTGAATAATTCGGTAAAAACAAGAACTACTTTTAATAATGCTGAAATGAATTACGATTTAGGTATGCAAGAAATTTTGCGTCCACAAATCCAAACCTTTGGGGAGGAAATGATAGTTGTACGAAGTAAAATGGATGCTAATAATATAATGGCATTTTATAAAGAGAATGGTGTTATTGAAAACTGTCTTATAATTGAATGTGCACAAAATGCTGAAGATGCACTTGAAGAAACTATGTTCACATGTTATGATAGTAACAATATTCCTATTTTTAAAGCAATGGTTAATAAAAGAAATAATACATGTAATGTTCTTGAAATATATGATGGACTTGACGATCTGACAGCCCGTGGTGGAAATTGGGGGTGCAATGTATCTCTTGGCTTGGCTGGTGCTTTATGGTCAACCGCTTTTGGAATGGTTACGGCTGGTGCGGGATTTGTTGTGGCGGTTGGTTGGTGTGTGTTACAAACTTGGCTATGTAGCTCCCGTGTAGTCTCTCGCCCTCCAACGGAAATACAAATAGATACAATAGAATTTAAGCCGATGGAAAGAGATGATGATAGTATAGCGAGAGACACAATAGGTAAACTATTGCCCCTGCGTTGATAATTATTTAATATGTACAGTAAATGAGAAATAATATCAAATTAGCATTGTTTTATATTTTAATATTAGGTCTGTTCTCCATTCTTTTATGTACAGAAAATAGTATTTGGTTTTCTGCTTCTATTGCAATGATTTGTACATCAACGGGAGTTTGCATAGGACAACTTATTAAGAAAAGAAAACGATTTCATGCTAGTACTGACAAATTATGGGTTCTATCAGGACTGTTTTTATTATCTATCATAATTTCATTATGCATTTATTTCTTTTTTGATAATAACCCCAATAAAGTGACATATATTTTACTGATGAATCTAGTTCTAGCTTTAGGTTCTATATTGTATATCTATATCACTAGAGAAAAAACATAAAATAATTAGTCGTATGAATTGATAATTAGAATATTTCAATTCATACGACTTTTCAAATATAGTATTATGAGAAAACTTATTTTATTTTTCCTATTTGTGTTTTCTGTTACAGTAGGATTTGCACAGAGTTTTTCCGGAGATAAACTGTTTATTTCGGTAGATGGTGGAAAAGGTGTATTGTTCGGTAAGTCAAACTTGTCACCTTTTGGTGTTAATTATCGTGGGGAATATAATGGAGGCTTGACGTGTAATGTGAAGACACTCTATCGAATTGATAAATTTTGGGTTGCCGGATTAAAGTTTAATCTCTCCGGTACTTCTGCCAATTATACACTTGATGATGAAACGAATGTAGCTGACAATGTAGAACTTTGGTATTTAGGACCGCAACTTGGATTCAAAATTCCAATAACCGAAAGAACTTTAATTAGTTGCGTATTGGGAGCCGGATATCTACATTATCGGGATGAAGGTCGAAGTAATAGTGAATTTAAATGTACTTCCGGTGCATTGGCCGGGAATATGGACTTTCTGGTAGAATATAAATTGACAGACCACCTTGCGGTAAACGGAGGCTTTTCTGTTTTAAGTGGAGACTTTAAGAAGATTGAAATGACAGCCGATGAGAAAAAGGAAACACTACGTCCAAACAAATTGGATAGACTCTATATGAGACGTCTTGATTTTCAGTTAGGACTAGTTTTCTGCTATTGAACATCTTAGGTCAAAAGATTAGCTGGATAGAGTGAACCTTGAAAGATATTTATTACTTTTGAGGTAAAGCTTGGTTTAGCTGAAAGGTATACGAACAGTCTGAATAATAAATAAAAATAGAACAATGAAATTCATGAAAAAAAATAGGCCAGATGTGATGATTATTATACTGCTTATTCTTTGGGGAATATATGAGATATTCGTAGTACCCTTTGAATATGATACTTTGGTATCTATTTTTGTTGGCTTTAATTTGGTGTATCTTTTCCCTTGGTGCTGTAAAGAAACAAGTGCTGAATATTTAAAGATAAGAAATGCTGCCTTACAATATGCTTTCACATTAATCATTGCAGTACTTTGTGCTTTAAAGATTGTCGGAGTTCTGTGTGAACGTATGTTTGATGTTGATGGTCTGAAAATGATATTTATTGGCGTCTTCTTTCAAAGTGTCTATTTCCTGATTGTTAAATTTAAACGTTCGAAGATACATGAAAGGTAATATTAAATTGGCATTATTCTTTGTTCTATTATTGGGACTCTTTACCATTCTTTTATGTACGGAAAGTAGTCGTTGGTTCTCGGCTTCCATTGCAATGATTTTCACAATGAGTGGTGTTTTTCTAGGGCAACTTATTAAGAACAGGAGAAAAAAGTAGTTAATAAACAGAGCGCTGTTTCATCCTTTTTCAAGATAAAACAGCGCTCTGCTTATTGATATTAACGCCTGTATGGCTCTCTTTTAGTACATCTGCTCCGCAGTCTCCATACATCGAATAACATCTTCCTTATTTCCACAGAAAGGACCGGATTTCTCGATCTTCAGCGTAGACATGGCGGCAGCAAACCGACCTGCTTCTTCGATGCTCGCACCCGATACCCGTTGATACAAATATCCGATAGTATAAGTATCTCCACAGCCGGTTGCATCTACTACTTGTCCGGGTTTATAAGCCGGAATGCGATAAAAATCCGTACCGTCGTAAATGAGAGACCCCATACTTCCTAAAGTGACTAATACTTCTTTCACTCCCCATTCGTGCAGTTTACGTGCGGCCTCATGCGGATCGGAAAGTCCTGTGAGCACTTCCATTTCGTGCTCATTTACTTTAAGGAAATGAATATATTGCAGAGCTTCCCGCTTGTCAGTCCAGTCTACCGGGTATACGTGCGTATCACGTACTTCACGCAGGTATCCTTGCGAATCGACAGCTATCAATCCTTTCCGGGATAACTCCTTAATCACTTCTAAAGAAAAATCATCTGCTAACAGCGAACCAAGATGATAAATTTCCGCCTCTATCTCCTGAAGCTGGGAAGCGGTGAAAGGATCGGCTTTAGCCAACACACGTTGTGTACGGTCATCCGGATTTTCTCCATAGATGTTCTCGAAGTATACAGAGTGCTGGCTGGGTAATGCGGTTACGCTGATGCCTATCCCGCGCAGCTGGTCTACTACTTTCATTTCCGTAGCGCCGACTGCTGTCACTAATGCATAATCTATGTCATTGAAATGGCGGATAGCGTGTGAACAATAGAAAGCTGTGCCTCCAGGCATATAGACTGTGCTTTGAGGAGTGACTACCTTATCCAAAGTGATATGGCCGATGCAGCAAAGTTGATGTTTCTTCATATATGTAATCAATTAAAAAGCCCCCAAGATATTTCTTGAAGGCTTTCTAGTTTATATAAATGTGTGCGGATGATAGGACTCGAACCTACACGCCTCACGGCACCAGATCCTAAGTCTGGCGCGGCTACCAATTACGCCACATCCGCATGCGTCGCTTTTTGTTTAGCGGTGCAAAGATAGGAAGATTTTCTGATTTGACAAATAATTAGGCAACAAAGTTACTCACTTAAGATTTCAAAAGCCTTTTCAATCAGTGTGTCCCTATGTTTAGATTGGTCATCCTCAGTCATATCGATAGCTATATCAGGCAAAATACCTTCTTCCAGCGGCTGCATATTTTTGTCGAAATGAGGACTGGCGGAGAAGCGGATGCTCCATCCGTTCGGCAGTTCCGATGTGAAAGGAAGTCCCGAACCGCCACCTGTCTGGTCACCGACCTGGATGATCTTGCCATTGTCTATGCTGCGCATCAGATTGACGAAATCATTGGTTGCACTGTAGCAACGGCGGTTGGTCAGTATAACGACTTTCTTCTGCCAGCGGATGCTGTTGGAAGGTTCCAGGTAGATCGGTTCCGGTTGGGAAAAGTCACTATGTCCTGTTCCCGTTTTATGCTGTATGAATCCGGTCAGGATTTTACTATTGGTAAATCGGGCGGCAATGCGGGAAGAATTAGTCAGATTACCTCCTCCGTTGTCGCGTACATCGATAATCAGTCCGTTGCAGGTTGCCAGATAGACAAGGATTTCATCCAGATTGCCATCGCCGACCCCGGAACTGAAACTTTCGTAGCGGATATATCCGATATTATTGTCGAATATTTTGTACTTCATCCCCGCCGATGTATAGTAGTCCTTGCTGGCACTGCCCAGGTAATACTGGTAAAGAATATCCTCCCGATAATTCCACGGATACCCCTGATACCATGCGTCGTAATAAGAGACACGCTTGGCAGATGAAAGATTGACATGACCGTCTTTCAGGATATAGAGCATCTCGCTGAGTTTATCGAAAAGGTCGTCATTGGACATGCCCGGCACAATCAGTTTGCTGTATTTCTCATGAACAGCGTCCCAGTCAATGCCTTTTGAGTCCAGAAAGCAATACCGTTCGTCAATGATCTTCCACAGTTGCTCGAAGTTTCCTACAGGATCATCTGCGAAATCATCTTCTCCGATACATCCCATCTGTATGGGGAGGCAACAGAGCAGCAAAAGTATTTGTATAATTCTATTTCTCATTCTTAATCTTTCAATTCTTGTCTATAGTCTTTCAATTTTCAACTTTCCACTTATTCTAGTATGCCCTTACCGATGAAGGCAGTCCTGTACCTTTTTTGTTGGAAACCCGATACAGGTCTTTCACAAACCCTACCATAAATACATGAGAGTAAGTATGTGTCTTAATCCCGTTTACGTTGGATTGCTGCAAATCTGCCAGATAACTGAAACGCATCTTGGTGTATCCTATCGGCAGATCGACAGAAAGCATCTGACGAAGGGAGGGCTGATTGTGGAGAGAGGTAAACTGGATGACTCCGCTGGAGTTACCCAGTGAGAAAATTTCGTAATAAGATTGCCCGTAGTGCGGTGAGAACATGAGCCCGATCACCGGCAGGTTGACCTGATAGCGGAGCACCATCGGATAGCGTTTGATTTTCAGGTGCCAAATGGCCATTCCCGAAGCGTCCAGATTGACATATGCCCGTGCAGAAGCCGGATTGTTACTATTGCGAAGGTTGTAAACGAAGCCTCCGTTGGCGTCAAACAGTCCTCCTGCCAGTAACTTGAAGTTTTCGGTCAGACGAAACTGATAATGAAGGCCGTAATTCCAGTTGACGAGTCCGGAAAAGGTATTGTTGTTGTCTGCGCGGTTATGTGTATAGCCGACGTCTGCCTGAAAGAAATTCTGCACAGAAACATTTCCGTCGAACAATTTTGTCATCCGAATCGTCTCGCGGGAAATGCGGAAATCTATTCCTTTATATTCCTGAGGCGAAAGATAAGTGTCGAACACGTTGGTAAATCCGACCCCGTACATGGTGGCACGTGTTACGTAGCGATGAGCTTGCAGACTGTCGGTCTGCGCCTGTAATCTTGTGCAAAGGGCGAACAGGAGGTATCCTGTCAGCCCTAGGTATAATAAGTTTTTCTTCATTGGCACATTAGGTATTTTTTTACCGCATGTATACGTTAGCTAAAACAGCTTCATCTGTCCCGTAATTTCATCAATGATGTCCCCTTCGCTTTTATCGCTGTCCGGGTCCAGGTTTTCCGGTTCTTCTTCCGATTCTTCGGGCTGTTCCTTTACCGGTTCCGGGAAACGGGTAGGTTCAAGCTCGTTGATGGTATCCACCGTGTAGGTAGTGATTCGCTTCCCTTTGGCTTTGAAACCTTTCACTGCGATAAATTCTTCCGCATCAATCACCATCGCTTCACGGAAGCTGTCGTGACCGCCAAATATAACTTCCAGACGAGGATAGTACTCGTCAGTCAGGAGGATCAGACGGGTATTCTTATTTTCTCCCAGATAGTTCTGCTTGCGGTTGGAACCCTCAAAACAGAAACGTTTCAGATATGGATAGTTCTGCTGGTCGGCGTCATAAAGCGCGGCAGTCCATATCTTGTTCGGGTCAAACTTCTCGACAATGCTGACATTGTCCTCGTAATGGTTGCTCAGGTCAAAGTTAGTGGTGTAGAACTCGCCATTGTTGAGCACCACCAGAATGGTGTCGTCGCTTTGGAATTCTCCCAGATATTCTCCCCGTCCATCGTAGTTGAGGCGCAGAATATCACGGTCGAACCATACCTTTCGCCCTCCGAGGGTGGAACCGCCTTTTTGCTTCAAGGCAATCTTATGAACCGGCAGACGGGTGAGGATCACTCCTTGTGCCTGACGTCCTTTGATGCTGATTTCGCTGAAATCACGTTCGAAGATAATACGTCTTACGCGTGGGTTCGGCTTTAATGTCACTTTGATGATTTCGGCTTCTCCGTTCGGGTTGGCGCTGAAATAAGTGATGCGTGAGTCTGGCGTTCCCTGTGTGACATCGTATTCACGGTCACGGACAACACCTGTTACTGCAAAGCGTTTGATATAGGTCGTTCCTTCTTTGCCGTCCCGATAAGTGATGTTATAGATGGTTCGCTTGTCATTCTTCTTGAAGACATTGACATAAAGTATGTTTTTGCCTACAAATTTTTTGTCGGCTACCGGGGTGACGATATATTTACCATCCCGGAAGAAGACGATTACATCATCGATATCTGAACAGTTGGCGACGAATTCGTCTTTCTTCAAGGCTGTTCCGATAAATCCTTCTTCGCGGTTGATGTAGAGTTTCTCGTTGGCTTCTACCACTTTGGCGGCTTCGATGGTGTCGAAGTTGCGCAGTTCGGTGCGGCGCGGGAAGTTCTTTCCGTATTTGTTTTTTAGCATCTGGTACCAGTTTACGGTATAGTCCACGATGTGAGCGAGGTGATCGTCGATTTCGGCAATCTCTTCTTTCATACGGGCGATCAGTTCATCGGCTTTGTCGGTGTTGAACTTCAGGATGCGTCCCATCTTGATTTCCATCAGTTTGAGAATATCCTCTTTGGTTACTTCACGGATAAAGCTCGGATAGAAGGGAGTCAGGCGGTCGTCGATATGTGCACAGGCAGCGTCCATGTCTTTGGATTGCTCGAACTCTTTGTCTTTATAGATGCGTTCTTCGATAAATATCTTTTCGAGGGAAGCGAAATGGAGTGATTCCAGTATTTCCCCTTTCTTGATTTCCAGTTCCTGTTTCAGCAGTCCCAGTGTGTTGTCTGCCGACTTTTTCAGCACTTTGCTGACAGTGAGGAAGTGGGGTTTGCTGTCATCAATCACACAGCAGTTGGGGGAGATACTTACTTCGCAGTCGGTAAAGGCGTATAATGCGTCAATTGTTTTGTCCGATGATGTTCCGGGTGCCAGATGTACCAGTATCTCTACGTTGGCAGCTGTGTTGTCGTCTACTTTACGTATCTTGATTTTTCCTTTGTCAACTGCCTTTAGGATAGAATCGATAACGGTAGAGGTAGTCTTGCCATATGGAATCTCCGTGATAGCCAGTGTCTTGTTGTCCAGCTTGTTGATTTTAGCACGTACTTTTACCGCTCCGCCACGTTCTCCGTCGTTGTATTTGGCAACGTCGATGGAACCGCCTGTCTGGAAGTCGGGATATAGCTGGAACGACTCTCCACGCAGATAGCTGATAGAGGCATCGCAAAGTTCGTTGAAATTGTGAGGTAATATCTTGGATGAAAGTCCGACAGCAATACCTTCCACTCCCTGTGCCAGCAATAGAGGGAATTTGACAGGGAGAGTCACCGGTTCTTTGTTTCTGCCGTCGTATGACAGTTTCCATTCAGTGGTTTTAGGATTGAATACGATGTCCAATGCGAACTTGGAAAGGCGTGCCTCAATATAACGGGGAGCTGCCGCACCGTCTCCGGTGAGAATATTACCCCAGTTACCCTGACAGTCAATCAGCAGGTCTTTCTGCCCCAACTGTACCAGTGCATCGCCGATAGAAGCATCACCGTGCGGATGGAACTGCATGGTGTGTCCCACAATATTTGCCACTTTGTTATACCGTCCGTCGTCCAGACGTTTCATGGAATGTAGAATACGTCGTTGCACAGGCTTCAAACCATCGTTGATGTGGGGAACGGCACGTTCCAGAATCACATAAGAAGCATAGTCCAGAAACCAATTCTGGTACATGCCTGTTAACTGATGCTTTACGTTTTCGTCCCGCGCGTCCGCCGGTTTGTAGTCTGAATGTCCTTCCGTTATCTCGTTGATTTCGTCACTCATATATCAATCTTCGCTTTGCTTTAACAACAAATTTTCTTCTATCCATCAAAAAAAGGAGGATGTGCACGCAAAAATACGAAATAAATTCAATATGAGGACGAAAAGAACTCACGTTTTTTATGATACTGACAGCTTCGTTAATCCTTTGTTTTCTTGTGTAAACTTCCCGAAGACTTGACAAAGCCCTTTTTATGTTGTATATTTGTAGTCGGCTATCAAGCTTTAATTAAAACCTGAACAAATGAAAAAAGAATTGTTTTTTGCTGCATCTGACAGGAAGTACATACCTTTGGATTGGTATGATATACTGACAATGTAAAGAACGGAAGTCTGAAAAAACAGACTCTGTGAGACTCATTTATCATTGATGGGCTGCGAACTCTTAGCGGGTTTACAGCCTTTTTTGTTGCATAAAATTAAAGATTAATCTTTGAAAAGGGGAATTTGAGTTTATAATAAACTGGGGGGATGTTTATAATAAACGATGCAGGAATTTATTAGAAACGTTTGTCTGGTTTATAAATAAAAGGTTGAACTTTTTCATGGGCTCTTGGTCGGGGTGTTGCAGTATCTCTGTCATGGATGTGCTTGTGTGGTGAAATATGATAACATAATCTCTGTTCGTTTTATGATACAAAGAAGAGGTATGCCGCAAAAATGGCATACCTCAACAAAACTATAACCTAATGAAAAAACGAGGAAGAGGGGGCGGGGTTATACCCGTATTTCCCAACCTTTTTCGTATTCTCTGCCCCAGAGCTTGTTAGCTTCCAGATCGTTCAGAATACGTCCGCTTCCCGGATCAATATCTAAAGAATGACCTACACGCTGTGCGATATTGCCTAACTGTACTAACTGAGTACTGATGCAGGCATCTACAATTCCGGAATTCAGCTTACCGCCTTTGCGGATGGCGTCAAACCAGTTGCGGAAATGATAGGAATCCAGTTTCTCCGATGGGTTTAATAAGTTGCCGGTCTCAAATTTTAAATCACTCTTTATATCCTTGATTGTTTTCCCTTTAATGTCCGCAATCTTATATTCATTACCGCCACTAATAAAGAGCGTGCCTGTATCACCATAAAAGGCAGTTCCTACCCCATATCCGTCTACCGGCATTGTGTTGCAACTTCGCCCTTCCCAGGAACAGGATGCTTCGTCGCCGAACTGGAAAGTGATGAGTTGTGTGTCCGGAGTTTGCCAGTCGTCCTGATATCGGTAGCGTCCTCCGATTGAATCAACTTTTGTAGGATAATCTACGCCCAGACCCCAACGGAGGATATCAATAAAGTGAGTTCCATTATTCAGTGCTTCTCCTGTTCCCCAATGCCAGAACCAATGCCAGTTATAATGAATATAGTTGTCTTTAAAATCTGTGACACGGGGAGCAGGTCCCTGCCATAAATCCCAGTCCAGATAATCGGGTACAGGGACCACTTTGCCTGTGCCGATAGAAGGACGGTTGTTGACATACCATGACTTGGCATATCTTACATTTCCGATGGAACCGGATTTAATCTCTTCGACAGCTTTGATAACGTTCGGCCAGGAACGGCGCTGGTTGCCGACCTGAACAATCCGGTTATATTTTAAAGCAGCTCTGACCAGCATCTCGTTCTCTGCCGGATTGTGACTGGTAGGTTTCTCCAGATAAACATGTTTACCTGCCTGCATGGCCATGATGGCAGCTTTGGCATGCCAATGGTCCGGAGTGGCAATGACTACCGCCTCAAAATCGTTCGATTCAAGCATCTTACGAATATCCTTTTCTCCCTTTGGTGTGCGTCCGGTAATTTTGTGAATCGCTGCCTGACATTTTTCAAGTGCTCTTGAATCGACGTCGCAAATGTAAGTTACTTCACAATCGGGCTGTTTGGCAAAACCCTGAGCAAGGGCGTTACCTCTTGAATTTACCCCGATTACCCCGATACGTATTTTCTCATTGGCTCCTAGAATATCCTGATATCGACTGGAACCAAATCCCGGAAGAATGCTTCCTAAAGAAAGCGCAGCTGTGCCCGCTACTGTTTTTTTAATGAAATCTCTTCTTGTAGTCATAGTATTTATTTTTCTCCAAAATTAGGTTGTAATTAGGATATGTGAATGAGTTTTTCCGTCAATTCCCCTTCAAAAAACGTAATTCTTTTATTTTCTTCTTCGGAAAAAGTATACTGCTATTGCCAGTATTCCGCGGGGAATCCATATCAGAAAATAAATAAGGAAACTGATGGCTATCACATAGCCGATTTGGGAAATCACTTCTATCCACGGCCGGGAGTAGACAATGATTGCGATTACATTGATAATGAATGCAAGTATAAAACTCAGGAGATAGATGTTTCTTTCCTGTCTGAGTCTTCTGGATGTAATGATTATATCTTTCATGGCTTAGAATTTCATATAGGGTATTTTATATTCATCCGGGAAAAGAAGATGGCGTTGTTCCTCCATTGCCTGATTGCCCAATAAGCAGAGAACTGTTGAGCAGTAGGCTTCTTCCACTATATTCTGTGCTCTTTCTCCGGTAATGCAAGACTGGCAGAAAGAAGAGAGAATGATATCCGAACCGTCTTTGTCTGCTCCAATCATATTTAAACCATTGTTGACGTGGATATCGCCCTCAATAACCAAGTGAGGAGTATATTCCATCTTTGTCTCCGGACGCCAACTGGGACCGGCTGTCGGTATCGCGGCGAACACCTTGTCTTTCACTTGTCCGATGAGTTGGCGAATTCCGGAAGTAGAGTGATCTTCTTCCAGATAGTAGATGCCCTTTGCCATCTCCATCGTTCCTTTATTGCCCAGGATCTGGTCTTCCATTCCATTGAACTTGTTGGCAATCAGTGATTCGTAGGTAATCTTCACTCCATCTGAGTATCTGTAAGTCACATTCACGCTGTCATAAACTTCGCGTCCGTCTTTCCAATAGACAATATCTCCGATACCCATAATCGATTCTGGCATTTTCTTGGCAGCCCAGTTGCAAACTTCCAGCTGATGGCAGGCAAGTTCGGTCATCAATCCTCCCGAACTTTCTTTGTACAACCTCCAATTGATTTTCCGTTCCAGTTCCGGTGAAGGAACGGGGCGGCGCCAGTCTGCATTACGGAACCAGTGACAGCGCAGACCGACTACATCTCCTATAAGTCCGGAATGAACCATCTGCATTCCTTTGATGTATTTTTCATCGTACATTCGTTGCATGCAGAAATAAAGAACCTTGTCGGTATGTGCATAGGCATCGTAAATGGCTTTACATTCGTCAAGTGTGCGTGCCATTGCCTTCTCGCAGAAAACATGCTTACCGGCAGCTAATGCATCCAATACAATAGGAGCATGCCAGTTTAGCGGAGTGGAAATGATGACTCCGTCGATTTCTGCCGATTCCAGCAGCTTGCGATAATCTTTATACGGTTTTGCATCCGGACAAAGTGCCAGTGCCTGCTGAAGATTCGGTTCATAATTATCACATAAGGCTACAATCTGCGCATGAGGAATTTCTTTGAGGTTATGAATGTGGTATTGCCCTCTGGAGCCGGTACCGATCAGTGCCACCCGTGCTTTGTTATTCTTAATTTCCTTCAGCTTTTCTGGAGTGCAGGAGGTAAGCCAGGGAGTTGTGCTCAATAAAGCGGTTCCTCCGGTGAAGTATCCCAGGTTTTTGATAAATTGTCTGAGACTTAAATCTACTCCTTTTTCTTTTTCATCTTTCATATTTATAAGTCGTATAAGGTTGTTTGTATATTTTTGAATATCTCTTTTATTTGTTTCTGTTGTTCTTCATCGGCAATCATCCAGACCGTACTGAGGATTTCTGCTTCCAATGGGTCTTCCGATATGACAGTAGCAGCTTTTCGTTGCTGATTGTAGCTCCCGGTAAGAGGATTTATGATATGCTGAGTATACTGTAATGTATTGCCCGAAGTTGATAATGTGTTATTCTTCAGGTTGAATTCGTTTAATAACTGGTGATTATATGGGTTCTCGAAACTGACTTTCCAACAATCTCCATACGGATGATGTCCCATACCTGAAATAGAGCTGTTGCCGAAATCGATGAAAGCGTCCGATAAACTTTCCTGTTCAAGAATGTGCTTAATCTTTTTCAATGCATATCCCTTGGCGAAACCTCCGAAATCAAGTGATAGTCCGGAGACTGCAAATGAGATGTATTGGTTATTGTGGAATCTGATACGGGAAAAATCTTTGAGTGTGATATCAAAAAGATGGAGTGTATTTTCATAATAGTATTGACTCAGTTGGAGAATATTCTCCAGTTCTTTACTAATGAGAATAGGAGCTTGTGGTTGTAATGCGTTTAGTCTGGCAACTTCACTTGTCGGATCAAACCGGTTTAATAGTTTGTCCAGGCCTTCCAGTTCGTTCGTGATATCCGACCAAATGTGGTTGAGCCGGTCGGGACTGGAATGAATGATCAGCATATCAAATCGTGTCCCCATGATATGAGGAATGAATCCATGAAACATGGATTCATTATCATAATATTTGGTTATCGTTTCTAACACCTTTTACACTATTTATTTATGTGCCATTTCTACAGCTGTAGTAGTGATGTAATATTTTGATATTGTATTCTCATTTTCCCAATCCGGCATATCCTTGCATCTTAGGTAATGAAGGAATGATTTGGCTACTTTACCGAAATGCTCTTCATGTCCCGATCTGTTTTCGAGTGGTATGTCAATAAGATATAATCCTTCACCTTCATTTTTCACAGAAAGGAATGGGTATGTTTTCTGCAACTGACCGACTGCCTTCTGCAATTCCATTTCAAAGGTTGCGGTATCTGTTTTATTTTCCTTCCGGATGTAGAGTTGCCTGATAAAGTTGTTGCTTTTATTTTGAATAATTTCTAAGGTGGCTTTGCTTCCTTTCTTGATAGAAGTAAAGGTATCACCTCCGCTGGCAGGAGGAGCATAATTCCAGCTGACTTTCATACCTATGTTAATGCCTTTAATAGTAAAATTCAACGTTCCGTTTGCCATAACTTCCAGGATGTCATTTTTTACATATTTATCAAGATAGGGTGGGAATGAATCGATTAAAGTGGATTGACTGAACTCTGACAAGGTGATAGATGTTGGCCAGTGCTTGGCATCTGTTACTTCTACATCCGATTGATAATGAATAGCTTCATTGGGGAAGCATTGCCACTGTATCAGGTCAATGAGATGGGTGGTGACGTCAGCGATTCCTTCTCCTTGTTGTGCTACATCATAATACCAGGCCGGTCTGATCAGTGGTTTGCCGGATACGTTTTTGAAGAAATGATGAACGCTTTCCATTGTAATGGAAGGATTGTCCGGTAGTCCCCTCTGCAGTTCTCCAAAAAGCCCTTTCTGATGCATAAGTTCTTTTTCTATCATATTGAGAATATCATATCTTTCGGTCATCAAATCATATAGAAGAAGTTTCTTTTCTTTGGCCAGCTGATAAGCATCAAGTAATTGTTTAAAGTCCTGTTGGTTGATGGCCAGTGGCTTGTCTGCAAGTACGTTACATCCGGCTTTGACTGACTCTATTATATATTGTGTTTTTTTCCGGTTGTTTCCAGCCAGCACCACAACATCTCCCTGATGTCCGGCAAGCATTTTGGACAGGTAATCATCTGCTGTATATAGTTGCTTGACCCATGCGGTTGGCTTTTCTGCCCGCTGATTGTAAGAGTCGATGCTTTTCAGATACTGGTCAACTTCTATACCCTTGGGTGCATAAATCCATATTGTATCGTTAATGGCAGCTAAAGTGTCTTTCTGAAGCAAACTGGCGTGGAAATGTCCCGGATCGAGAATGACAAGGTTGACTTTCCCGTTCGCTTCATTGGCAACTTGCCTTTGGAATGAAGAACAGGAGACAATGATCAAGGAGATAGCCCAGATACCGATATTCTTATATATGATTTTCATTCTCTTTTTATTTCTTGTTGCAAGCTTTGATTAATTTCCGTGCATCCTTCCAACCTTTTTGATAAGCCTCCTCCAATGTTATAATTTTCCCATTTTGCTCTTTGCTCATGTTAGAAGCTTTCATAAAGGTGAATATTTCAATGGTTTCTTCTTTTGAGATCGGTGGTATTCCTGTTCGGAAGAATTTCAGAATCTGTTCAAGGAGAGTTTTGTATCCCTGATAGCCACCTACAGCTACCGAACCTTTCGGTGTATATGCTGTTCCTCCATAGATTTGCGGTCCTTTGGTGATGCCTCTGAATGTTCCGATTCTCCCGTCTTTCCAACACCCTGTTACAACATCACCTCTGTCGGAAGACATGCGGTTGACCGATTCGCATCCGGTTCCCATGATTGTATACAGAGTCTCAACTCCATGAATACCGTAAAAGCCGAAATCCGGGTGGGTAGGCTCTGCCTTATGGGGAGAGTAACAGTCTGCACCCAGGATCTTACCCAGTTCACCACTTCTCAGTTTTTGATTTTGAGGGGTAAATCGTAAGGCTGAGGATGAGAAAACCGGTATATTGTATTTCTCCGCCATCTCATAGATAGCAATGGCATCTCCTAACGTAGCTCCGACAGGCTTATCAATATAGCAGATTTTTCCTGCTTTGAATACTTCCATCGCTTGCTCCAGATGAAGTCGCCCATCGTTGGTCTCTAAGAGTACGCAATCGACTTTGGCCAGCAAGTCGGCTATGGAAGGAACTATTTCCACTCCCTGTTCTTTTACTTTCTCTATATATCCAAGAATGCGTTCATAGCTGGATTGAATCGTTTTCGAACCGTATGGGTAGGCGGCTACTACCCGGAAACCTTTGGAAAAGGTTTCATCTGAACCACCGTTGATTAATTCTGTAAAAGCGGTAGAATGGGAGGTGTCTAAGCCTATGATCCCTATTCTCATGACTTTTTGTGCGTAAATACTGGTGCTAATAATCAGTAATACAAAGAAGAAAGATATTCTGCTTTTCATAATTTGTTATAGATTAATTAGTTCTGCGCTTTCAGCATCCAAATATAACGAAGATTTTTCTTTTCTGCGTAATATACTTGCCGGACATTTCTCTGAAATTTCGCCATAGACGGTCTGATATACTGCATGTGCCTTATTCTTGAAGGGAACAATACAAAACATCCATTCCGCTTTCAGCAAGGCAGGTATTGTCAGAGTCAACGCTTCTTTGGGTACCAAGTCAAGTGTTTCAAAACATTTTTCATTGACTTGTTGTTGGCGGCATATTGGATCGAGCTTTACTATTTTGACTAGTTCAGGATCACTAAAGTCAGCTACATCGGGGTCATTAAAAGCGATGTGGCCGTTTTCTCCGATTCCCAAACATACAATATCAGGTGGATATTGCGTCAGCAAATCGGCATATCGCTTACATTCTCCGTCCAGACTTTCTGCGCGGCCATTTAAATAATTAACCTTTCTGAAAGGGACTTTGTCGAAGATACGGATGCGGAGAAAATGTCCGAAACTTTGTGGAGCCTCCGGGTGAATACCTATATATTCATCCATATGAAAAGCATTGACTTTGCTCCAGTCTATCCGCTGGTCGTGTATGAGCTGACTTAGAAATTTTTCTTGCGAGGGGGCGGCAGCAAAGATCATATTGATTTCTGTTTTACTCTCCAGAAGTTTACAGATTTGCTCTGCTACCTCTCTGGCTGCTTCACACCCCATTTGCCGGATGTCTGGATAAATTTTGACTGTTAATTGTTCTTGCTGGAATACTTTGGGTTTAGTCTCGTTTACTGTAGATAACATGGCCTTCTGATATTGTGTTAATAACATTGATTTGATTATCAAAAATGACGATATCGGCGTCTTTGCCTGCTTCAATAGAACCTTTGGTCTGATCGATGTGCAAAATGCGGGCAGGGGTGAGAGTCATCATGCGGATAGCATCCACTAATGGGGTGTCTGCTAACTGAATCATTGTTCTGACCAGACGATCGGTTGTAGCAACACTACCCGCAAAGGCCGAACGATCCGGCATTTTGGCTACGCCATCTTCTATGATTACTTTTTGTCCGTTCGCAAGGCTTCCTAAAATAGATTCTCCATCCGGCATGCCTGCTCCTCTCATGGCGTCGGTACAGAGTGCGGTTTTATCAGCTCCTTTGAATTTGTACACAAACTGGAGAAGTGCTTTGGGGAGATGTATTCCATCAGCAATAATTTCTACCGTCATGTCGTCGATCAGGTATGCTGCTTCTACTACTCCTGCATATCGGAAAGCATTTCTGCGGGTAACAGTGGACATTGCCGAGTATAAATGGGTGATGTGAGTATACCCTGCTTTATATGCCTGCTCTGCTTCTTCGTATATAGCATCAGTATGGGCAATGGAAGGGAGGATCTGTTGTTCCTTTAGGATGTTTCCCATTTCAATGGCACCTTCCAGTTCGGGCGCAACACTCCAGCGTACTATATCTTTTGAAGCCTCCAGGATAATGTTATATTCTTCCGGCCGTGGCTTTTTAAGGTATTGAGGGTCTTGCGCTCCACATTGACCGGGAGAGAAATAAGGTCCTTCAAGGTGCAATCCGATAAACTTTGCTCCTCGGGTATTGAGTACTTTGGCTTTTTGATAAGTTGCAAATATATTCATTAACTCATCGTTTGTACTGGTTAATGTGGTAGGGACCATAGCGGTTGTGCCATATTGGGCATGTGTCTCTGCTATACCTAAGAATGCTTCTGTGGTTCCATCCATGAAGTCATGTCCGCCACCACCATGGATATGCATGTCAATAAAGCCCGGTGATACATATTGTTGCCCGGCATCTATAATCTGATCATCGGGAAGTAGTTCGAGTGCTTCTTCCGATACAATCTGCTCAATCTTGCCATCCTTGCAAATCAACGCTTTATCGGTTTCTATACGGTCTGGAAGTATGAGCTTTCCGTTTGTTATAATTAATCTCGTCATCTTATTATATAGTTTGAGGTTTCTCAATTTGTATTATCTCCATGAGGTGATTTTATGTCCTTTGACAGCAAAGAATACCAGATAGAGGAAACATGGAATCAATACCCAGTAGCCGGTACGTAAGTCATATAAATCGGCAAAATACCCATAAATCAACGGTAATATGGCATTCCCGCAAAGTCCCATGATGAGCAGTGAAGAACCGGTCTTGGTAAACCTTCCCAGCCCATGAATTGACAGTGGCCAGATGCCTGCATAAATTAAGGCGTTGGGGAATCCCAGTGCGTTCAGGAAGAAAATGGAGGCGTTGGCCTGATGTCCGAAAATGGTCACGTTAAAGTCTGCGAATACAACACCGAATGAAAGGAACAGTCCTAATACGGTACATATGATCAAAGCATTCTTTTGCGATAGATATTTCGGGATAACGATAATCCCCAGTATATATCCGATCATTGTACATGCTAATGTATATGAAGGAAAAGCTTTTGCTTCCAGCAAATCCATTCCCATGAAATTGGCATAATTGATGATTGTGTCAATTGCTATTACTTGTGTGCCCACATGGAAAAAGATAGCTAATGCACCTAATATGAGATAAGGAAAATCGAAAATACTTTTTTTATTGCTATGTCCGTTTGCTTCTTCCTCTGTTGCATTTTGTTCGTCCGTATTGATTTCCGGCAAAACGGAATAGCGGATACCGATGCCGGCTAATAGAAGAAGGACTCCTAATATGGCATAAGGAACGATTACACGTTGTATTAGTTCGTCGAGCATGGCACTTTGGGTCACTGCATCCAAAGTGCCCGACTCTATCATTGCGAAAAGCTCACTGTCGTCAGCTTTCAGAATCAATGCGGCAAAGATAAGCGGAGAAATAATCCCGGCAAACTTGTTACATATTCCCATGATACTGATACGCCGGGCAGCGCTTTCAATCGGTCCTATGATGGTCACATAGGGATTGGCGGCTGTTTGCAAGATTGCCAGTCCCGTTCCTATGGAAAACAGACCTAATAGGAAAATCTCAAATTGTCTGGCTAAAGCAGCCGGAACAAAGATGAAGGCTCCCAGTGCTGTCAGCATGAAACCATACATGATTCCTCGTTTGAATCCCACTTTCTTTAGGAGTATTCCTGATGGTATAGCCATCACAAAATAAGCTATATAAAAAGCGAATGCCACGAAGTAGGATTCAAAATGTGTCAGTTCACAGGATATGCGGAAGTAGGGGATAAGTATGGAGTTGACCCAGGATACAAATCCGAAGATGAAAAACATTCCGGCCAGAATGCCTATCGAAATGTAGTATGTCTTTTTTCCGCTTGAGAGTTTACTATTTTCCATTATTTAGATGAATTAGTTTACAGAACTAGTCTGATGATTGTTAGTACAAAGTTAGAGGCTAAGTAGCGATGTTTTCAGAAGAAAAACGAAAAGCGATATTCAAATAACGTATTTCTTTTTCTGTTTTTCGCTGTAGCTTCCTTGGGGTTGATTCTTTATTTTTTTAGCTCGAAGTCTTTTTGTAACCTTATATCTCGCGATGATGCGCCGACTTGAATCGTAAAGATTCCCGGTTCATCCTTCCAGCTTTTACTTATTACATCATAATATTGTAAAGCACGGCGAGGTAGTTTCAGAGTGACTTGTCTGGACTCTCCCGCTTCCAGAGATACTTTTTCAAAGCCTTTCAGCTCTTTCACCGGACGTTTGACGCTGCATTGCTGCTGATGTATGTACAACTGTACAACCTCCTGCCCATATCGTTTACCTGTGTTAGTAATATTGAAGGATACATCAAATTCTTTGTCCGAGTCTTTCCATATCGGATTCATTTTAAGATCAGAATATTCGAATGATGTATAAGAAAGCCCATAACCGAATTCAAACTGTGGGGCTATCTGATATGTATCAAAGTATCGGTAACCTACCATTAATCCTTCCTTGAATCGGACGGTATCGTTGCCGGGATACTCTCCGAAAACGTGATCAGGCATGTCTTCCAACCGTTTGCACCAAGTTGTGGTGAGCTTGCCTGACGGGTTTACTTCTCCGAATAAAACACGTGCCAGGGCATTTCCACCCTCCATTCCTATAAAACTACAATGAAGCAAAGCATTGGCATGCTCATACCATTTGCCTAGTTCGACAGGACCGCCGGTCATCAGTACTACGACAGTGTTGGGGTTTACTTCTAAAAGGGCTTCTAGAAGCTGGTCCTGTCCGTAGGGTAATTTAAGATCAGGCTTGTCATAGCCTTCACAATCAGATCCATGATCGTGGCTTAAACCACCGATGTATATCACTAGTTCGGCTTTTGCTGCTGTGGCTACAGCCTGTCTGATCAGTTGTGGATCTGATGTTTCAAATTCATTTGTAAACCAGTGCCCGACTTTATATGCTTTCTTATTTAATTTATATCCTGCCGCATATTCAATTTGGACGCTGTCTCCGAGGAAATTATGTAATCCTTCCAGCGGGGTAATTTCATATTTGGCTTTCAGTTTTGTACTTCCTCCTCCCCGGGCAAATTCTTCTTTTGCATTGGCACCGATTACTGCAATTTTCTTATAATGTGCCGGGTCCAGTGGAAGCATATGATTAGAGTTTCGCAGAAGTACAAATGATTCTTCTGCTATTTCTCTTGCAATGTTGCAATGTGCGGGAGTTGCTAGTTTTGCAGCCATTCCTGTGGTGTCGTACGGGGCTTTTCCTATCAAGTCAAGCTGAAACATCAATTTTAAGATATTACGCACTTTCCTGTTGACTGCTTCTTCCGGGATTTCTCCGTTTTGAACTTTTTGCAGTAATGGGTCGGCCAGATAATATTGTTTGAACATTTCTTTCCCATTTCCTTTTATGTTTGTTCCCATTTCTACATCCATACCACACAGAGCTGTCCGCTCTGTGTTATGGACTGCGTTCCAGTCAGATACTACCATCCCGTCGAAACCTAATTCTCCACGAAGCAGGCTGTCGAGAAGATAGGAGCTTTCAGTGCACCATAAACCTCGTACTTTGTTGTAGGCTGCCATGACGGTCATGGCTCCTCCTCGTTGAATAGCTGCCTCAAAAGCCGGTAGATAAATTTCGTGCAAAGTACGGTCGTCTACTTCAGAACTTACTGTATACTGATTATAAGCCTGACTGTTTAGTGCAAAATGCTTGACACAGGAGGCTACTCCTTGTGACTGGACACCTTGAATATAGGGAACTGCTAATTCTCCCGATAAATAAGGGTCTTCACTGAAATATTCCCAGTTGCGTCCATTTAATAAGGAGCGGTGAATGTTAACCCCCGGAGCTAAACTGACGTGCTTTCCACGAGCTTTGCATTCAGCTCCGAGTACTTCTCCGTATAGATGTGCCAGTTCACGGTTCCATGTAGCTGATAAAGCAGTGAGTGCCGGTAGATATGTACAAGCATCATTAGTCCATTCTGCTGATTTCCATCCGTACGGTTCCCCTTCCAATCTGACTCCGTGGGGACCGTCCGAATACTGTAAATCGGGAATTCCAAGTCGCGGAACACCACCGCTTGAGAACATGGTATTGCCGTGTAACATTCCGATCTTTTCTTCCAGTGTCATTTGTGATAAAAGACTTTCGATCTGTTTATCTTGTGATGCTGTCTTGTTACGAGTCAGGCAGGAAGTGAATAAAATCAGAATCAACAAACTATATGGAGGTAAATTCTTCATAATTGTATATGTTAGTATTTTATCTGCCGGTTAATATATTTACTAATTCAGGATATAGAATCTGTTGTCCTTCTCCCACAATACTGTATCCGGCACCTTTATAATCAAAAGATGTATAAGGAACTTTATTTTCATTCAGAATATCCACCATGTCGCGATACCAGTT
>ERZ773276.1067-NODE-1067-length-23728-cov-4.083809_pt1 | contig 23728 bp, 19 predicted proteins | sample MGYA00511386_ERZ773276 | MGnify/ENA primary metagenome ERZ773276 (study PRJEB29015, sample SAMEA2737778) | human gut metagenome | biome: human gut; feature: human-associated habitat; material: faeces | place: China | collected 2012 ...
TTTTCTAATTCTTGTTTTTGACGAATCAGATCTTCTAAAGTTGCCATTTGGACACTGATTGATAAAAAGAAATAACAAAATAAAATTAGATAAGAAGATTATCTATAAATCAATTATAAAGGGAAATAGGGTTATTTATTTTTATCAAAAATAATTTTTTAAGGGTCAATTTGTCCGATTTAAGGTTATTCCTCTCTTTAAGGAACTTATTCTAATAGTTCATAAAAACAACTAGATATTGAAATTTATTGAGGAAATAGTGTTTGTCTTTCCGTCGGTTAGCTTATTGGAAGCTGAATTCCAGTTCTTAGTTCTCGTTAGAAAAATTCCATAACTAATTACCAATAGCATGATCAAAGTTCGTGAAAAAAAATTAGATTTCATGCATCAAAGAAATTCTCAATTCAAATCAGTTCCTTTAGGGATTTTTTCTCTGGTTTGTTCGATCGTCCGACGAAGTTGAACCTTCGCTCAAAACCAATAGAAGGACTGTCCATAATTGGCAGAAATTCGTGCCGAATACACCATCCTTTGGTACTCTTCTAACTTATGTTTGGAGAACCCATAGCAGTTAGGGAAAAGGAACCATATCTTGAAAAAAACGCTTCTTCTTATTGACGGTTCAAACTTTATTTTTCGTGCTTACCACGCGCTGCCTCCTTTATCGACATCGACCGGCACGCCCACGAATGCGATTCGCGGCTTCCTCTCGATGCTCAGAGTATTGATGAAGGATGTACCTACGGACTATGTTGCGTGTGTGGTTGATCCGAAAGGAAAAACTTTCCGTTCGGATATCTATCCTGAGTACAAGGCCAATCGTCCTCCGATGCCGGAAGACCTTTCCGTGCAAATACCGCTGATTTTTGAGGGTGTTCAAAAAGAAGGCATTCCTTTCCTTCAGATTCCCGGAATAGAAGCCGATGACACCATTGGAACATTGACGAAAAAAGCCGTAGAAGAGGGCTTCAATGTCGTTATCGCCACCGGTGACAAAGACTTTGCTCAGCTCGTCAATGACAATGTTCTCCTTGTGAATACGATGGGCAAGGACAACAGCTGGCTAAACAGTGAGGGCGTTGAGAAGAAGTTCGGAGTACCTCCGGAAAAGATCATCGATTTCCTCGCCCTTATGGGCGATAAGATCGATAACGTTCCGGGCGTTCCCAAGTGCGGAGAAAAGACCGCTGCTAAATGGATCACTGAATTCGGCTCAGTGGACGGCGTGATCGAAAACGCAGAAAAAGTGAAAGGCAAGATCGGTGAAAATCTTCGTTCGGCTTTGGGCTTTCTTCCGATTGCCCGTCAGCTAGTCACGATCAAGACTGATGCCGACTTATCGGCAGAAGTTCCTTCCTTAGAGTCTTTGAAGTTAAAGACGCCGAACCGCACCGAACTTTTGGATTACTACAACAAGCTGGAATTCAGAAGCTGGGCTAAAGAACTAAAGAAAACGGATGTACCCGGTGAAGTCAAACCTTTAGAAACTTCAACAACGGCTCAAAAGAGAGCTGCGGTCGGAGCTGCTCCTGTTGAAGGCGATACTTTGGATTTGTTCTCTCAGGAACAAGAATCCGAAACCGAAAGAACGCTTGAAATCATTACTGATAAGGCAAAAGCTAAAGAGCTGGCCGTACATCTTGAAGATTTGGTCACCAAGGACGGCTTTGAATTTTATGTCTTAGCGGACGGATCATCTCAGCAGGGATATATGCCGGTCGGCGTTGCTTTCGGAACCACGGACGGCAAGACGAGTTACGTTCCGATCGACAACGATGTTCTTTTAGCTCAAGGTCTTACTCTAGGTACTTTTAAAGAGATCTTCGGAAGGGTGCTTGAACATAAGAAACCGATTAAATGCGGTTATGACACCAAGTACATGAAACACGTTTTCGCCAATGTCGGTATTAATCTCGCCGGTGTTTCCGATGACGTAATGCTGGAAAGCTATGTTTTAGAGGCGCACCGCTCTCATACGATTGAAAAGCTCGCCGCCAATTGGCTTAAATATGAGCTAAGAGGCGAGGAAGAACTGTTGGGCAAGGGCGCTAAAAAACTGTCTTTTTCTAAAGTTCCGGTCGAAAAGGCTGCTGACTTTGCTTCTGAAAGGGTCTTTATTGTCAGCCGCTTGAATCGTCTCTTTAAGAAAGCTTTGTCTGATGACGCGAAGCTTGAGAAAATCTATCGAGATATCGAGATGCCGTTATCCGATGTTCTTTTTAAGATGGAGCAGAACGGCGTTCTGATTGATACGAAGCTTTTGGATCAGCAAACGGTACAGCTCAATGCCCAAGCTCAAACATTAGAAGAGAAGGCCTTTGAAGCGGCCGGAGAGAAATTTAAATTATCGAGTCCGAAGCAGCTCGGCGAAATCTTGTTTGACAAGATGGGTGTGGTGCTTGACGGAGCGAAGCCTAAGAAGACGGTTTCCGGAAACTATTCCACCAGCGAAGAGGTTCTTTCTGAGCTCGCAGAAAATTATCCTTTGGCAAAGATCGCCTTGGAGTACCGCACGATCACAAAACTCGTGACGACTTATACGGAAAAACTTCCGAAGATGGTCGATCCCAAAGACGGAAGAGTCCACACGACCTTCGAACAAGCGGTCGCTGTGACAGGACGTTTGTCTTCCACGAATCCGAATCTTCAAAATATTCCGATTCGAACAGAAGAAGGCCGTAAAGTTCGTGAAGCCTTCATAGCCGCGCCCGGCTGCAAATTGATCAGCGCTGACTATTCTCAGATCGAATTACGAATCATGGCGCATTTGTCCGCAGACAAGCGTTTGGTCGAAGCGTTCAAAAACAATGAAGATATTCACCGAGCAACGGCTGCGGAAGTATTCGGTAAGGAAAAAGACAAAGTCACACCGAATGACCGTCGGATTGCCAAAGTCATTAACTTCGGTTTGATGTACGGCATGAGCCCGTTCGGCTTAGCAAAGAATCTCGGCATCGGGAGGGACGAGGCGAAGAATTACATCAATAAATTCTTTGCTCGATTCCCGGGCGTTCATGAATACATGGACAGCACGAGAGCTTTAGCCGATCGCCAAGGCTATGTTGAGACGACTTTCGGCAGAAGATTGTGGCTTCCGGAGATCCATGCGGGCGGCGCTCGTCGTGCCGCCGCCGAAAGAGCTGCGATTAACGCGCCGATGCAGGGCACGGCGGCTGACTTGATCAAGCTCTCCATGATTGCCGTTCAAAAATGGATTGAAGAGAAGGGATTCAAGAGTAAATTGATTCTTCAAATTCATGACGAACTGATCATGGAAGTGCCGGAAGACGAAGTTGACTTGGTGAAGGAAAACCTTCCGAAGATAATGGACTCGGTGACCGAACTCCATGTTCCGCTGATCGCGGAAGTCGGCGTCGGAGGCAATTGGGAAGCCGCTCATTAACAAAAAACGCTCGGGATCAACCGGGCGTTTTTTGATGAAGGCGCCAAAAGCGCCTAAATATCAATTAGTTGCAGGCTTTGGCTTTTTCGGGAACCAAGCGGCCGACTTCTTTCTTGTCAGCATCGAGAAGGATCAGCTGTTTGTCTTCTTTTTTAATGAAGTGCGTATCATTGATCATGGCAGTGAAACGCATTTCCTGATCCATGTACTCTTTAGCGCACATTCTCTGCGTCATTGCCATTTCGGTGAATTCAATCTTTCCGTCCTCACCGATCTTGTAACGGCCGGACATAGTGTTGCAGCCGGGTTCGGAAGAGAGCGTACCGTCCTTATGGAAATCAATCATGGCCGGAAGTTCGCAGGAAGATTCGGTTTGTTCTTCAAGCGGCATCCAGGTATTGGCAGCCAGATCTTCATTAGTCAGCGCAAAGGCGGAAGAGGCGGCTGCGCCGAGAGCAAGACAAAGAATTAAGTTACGCATTTCTACTCCAAATGATTTTTTGTTTTCGATAGCTTAATCGAGAAGCAAAAGGGCCTGCGGATGCAGGCCCTGGAATGTGCAACGAATCTTTAACGAAGCGGCGGAACCTCGGATTCGAAAATCGAGCGCCACATCGGATAAAGAGCGCTGTAGGAAAGTCCTGTGACAAAAAGTGCCCACAAGATGACCAAGATCTGGCCTAAATCGCCTAAAGCGCCGAAGGCAACTGCGCCGCCGGAAGCCAGCAGGAAGAGCAGCAGGCCGAGGCAGACAATCGCACCGATGTTTCTGAAGCAAACCACGAGGCTAAAGAAGAAAGCTTTGCCAATGGGTTGTTTTTTCCAGGCAATCAGCATCGGAGAGAAGCATGTGATGCCCAGCAGCATAGCGTAGAGGACGGCGCCTACGATGAAGCCCAGCCAAGGAATATGGCTGAGCACGTTCTGCGGATCAATCTGGCCTTGGACATTTTTCCATTGAGCGATGTCTCCGGAAGTGAGCAAGCTGACGATCAAGCCGATAACGATGACGCAAAGTCCGTAAATCAGGCCCAATAAAATCAGCTTGTTGCGTGTCTCCATGTCGTTCCAGCCTTCACCGAAGCAGGAGAAGAGTGTCGGACGGGAGCCTCTAGCCAGCTCTCTGCCGCAGGCGGCAAAAGCCAAGGCCCCGAAAGGTGTCACCAGAGAGCTCAGGATCGCGCCGAGCCAGGACAAGCCGAGAAGTTCAGACGGCAGGTTGGCGACGAATAAAGCCAGTACGTAACAGCCGAGAATGCCGAAAACAGTTGCGGGCGCACGTTTGACAACAACACATGCGCCTCGCAGCCAGTCCATTCCCGTTTTAAAAGGAAGGTGATAATTTTCCATAAAAGGTAAGGTTTAGATCCAAGGTAAATCTTCAGGCGCGGATTCGCGGCGAAGTTTAAGAATACGTTCGAAATGCGCCGGATCATGCGGGGTGAGAAGCGACGCAGGTCTCGGCATATAGTAATCGTAAAGTCGTGAAACCCAAAATCGAAGGGCCGCAGCCGAGAGAATGTCCTGCCAAAGCTTGTGGTCTTCTTCGGTTAAAGGACGGACGCTGTTGTATCCCTCAAGCATAGCCTGAGCACGATCGGGTTCGAATTCTCCGGTCTCTAAATCAATCGTCCAGTCATTTAATGTGACGGCAAGGTCATAGAGGAACGGTGCATTGCAGGCAAAATAAAAGTCAATGACACCGGCCAGAGACTCGACATTACCGTCAACGCTGATCAAAGCGTTATTGCGGAATAAGTCGGCATGTACGGCGCCGGAGGGCAAAGCTTGGTACTCAGGAGACCTTTGAAGTTCAAGCTGATGATTTACTTCCTTTTCGAGCATCTGATAGAGACGCTCGGGAATGTAAGGTTTAAGCAGAGGCATGGAAGAGAGCCAAAATGCCGAGCCTTTGGTGTTTTCCTGCGAAAGCGGAAAGTCCTCAACGGCGTTATGCATCTTGGCAAGCATCTCTCCCATTTCACGGCAAGCCTTGGCAGAAGGTTTTTCTACGTAAGTTCCGCTGAGGCAGGGAGCAATGGAGCATGGCTTGCCGTTGATTTCGGAAAGCAAGCCGCCATCTTTGCGCGGAATGGGGTAACTTACTGCAAGGCATTTTTTACCGAGATGACTGGTCAGTTCAAGATAGTACGGAAGCTGATCTTTGTTCAGACGTTCGAAAATCGTAAGAACGTACTTACCTTTATCGGTGTCCAAGTAAAAGTTACTGTTTTCAATACCGCTGGCTATGCCTTTTAAGGATTGAGCCTGCCCGATGTCGTAATGAGACAATAGTTCACCGAGCTGAGCCTTAGAAATCTCAGTAAATACGGCCATTTTGTGTTTTGATGCTCTGATTAGAATCCGAAGTTAATGAATTTGGGAACGCTCATCGTGTTATCGCTTCCGGTGCCGGGGCCGCTTCCGCCCGTCTTGTTGCTCGGCGCCTCACGAGTCATGACGTAAGGAACCTGAGTGGACATGGGAGTGACTTTCACTTCAGTGACCTGATTGTGGTTGTCCACCGTTTCTTCAATTTTAGTCTTCGGCCACAAGGAAGGGTCTTTAGAGCGTTTTTGGGCGGCTTTTAGGTCTTTCTTAGACTGAGCTTCCTCAGCCTTGGTGTCTTTTTTACCGGCTTTGGAATTAACAATATCCTGGTTTTTCTGGTTTAAGTTCGTGACTTTTTCCTCAATCGTTTCACCGCTCTTTGACGGTCTCTGAATGTTGTCAGGAGCATCGTTGAAAGAAGGGGGAACCGGTGCGTCGAGACTAGCCGCATAAGCTGATCCGATCACCATGCCGGCAGCAGCGATGACAGCAGCCAATTGAAATTTTTTCATAATTATTTTCTTAATGAAACATACTTGATATAAGTGTACGGGAAATTAAAGGTAACGACCGAGCAAAGGCCTCTTTTTAGTCATTCGGTTTTTTCAAAAAGGCGAAATTTTTCACTTAGAATTTCGCTCAATTTCCGACCTATTTTTTCCATAGATTATGGCCACACTTACTTCACAAGAAATCCTGAATGCCACCGTGAGCATGGGTGTCTCCAAAGCCAATCAATGCTGGATTGCCCGAGCAGCGAACACACTGCTTGCGGGTATGTATATTGCGATCGGCGGTTTCCTGGCAATTCGCATCGGGCTTGCACTGCCTTGGGAGCAGTGGGGCGGAATGTCTAAGCTGATTTTCGGCGCTGTGTTCCCGCTCGGACTGATGCTCGTGGTGCTTTGCGGTGCGGATTTGTTTACCGGCAGCTGCATGACGCTGACGACAGCCCAAGCCAAACAAAAGATTACCTTCGGCCAGACGGTCTTTACATTAGCGACATCCTGGCTCGGTAATTTTGCGGGAGCGCTTTTTGTCGCTTTCTTTATTGCGTATCTTTCGGGGCTGATTTTTGAGAGTGTCGGCGGGACGATGCCTTGGGCAGCGGCCGTCGTGAATTTGGCTAACGCTAAATGCTCATTAGGTTTTACAGAGGCGCTTCTTCGCGGAATCGGGTGCAACTGGCTGGTTTGCTTAGCTGTATTTGCTGCAGCCGCCTCAACGGAAACAATCGGAAAGATTGCCGCACTTTGGTTTCCGACCATGGCTTTCGTTGCCTTGGGTATGGAGCACTGCATTGCCAATATGTTCTTTATCCCGCTCGGACTCCTGACTGGAACTGATCCTCGTTACATCGCTTTAGCGGAAGCTGGGAAGGCTGCGGCACTTAAAGCTGATTTTTATTCATTTGTTGCGGGCAATCTGGTTCCGGTGACGATAGGAAATATTATCGGCGGTTCAGTTTTGGTTGGAATGCTTTACCTTGCCGCCAATATCAAAAAGGCTTAAGACGTATCGTTTTAGTGACCGATAGCGTCCTTGATTGCAGCGATATTTGCTTCGCAGCATTTATACCCGGCTCGAATAGCCTCTTCGGCACGGTAAGTTTCTAATAAGCCTATGTCGGTGACTTTCGGACAAAGGATGATCTCGGGAGGATCGCCGGCGAGACGGGTTTTAGTAATACGGTCCTGAGCAATATTAATAGAGCGGGAAATCGTCTCAAAGAAATCCGGGGGTTTAGGTTTATCGGACTCAGTCTCCTTTTTGATCGACGGAATCAGATTTTTGGCCTTGGCAAAAATTTTTGCGACTTCGCTCGTTTTTTTTCTGTTGGAGCCTTTTGACTGTTTTTCAATTTCAACCCGCCTCAGGAGGTCGTTATTAAGGTTTACCGCGATCACAACATCGGCTCCCAGAGCCCGGCATAAAGAGACAGGGACTGGGTTGACGATGCCGCCGTCGATATACCACCGGCCTTCAGGCCCCTCAACGGGCGGAAAGACGCCCGGCATGGCCATTGAAGGCCAAACGGAGTCAAAAACCGGACCTTTTGTAATCCAGATTTCTTTGCCGCTCATAAGATCACAGGTTACGGTTCCAAAAGGGGTTTTTAAATCTTCAATGCATTTTTGTTTCCGTTCTACGCCGCTCTTTACGAGGAACATCTGCATTTGATGCAAATTGATCCACCCGTCGATAGAAAAGCTCGGATTAAAAAACGTCGTCCAATTTAAGCGGTTAATAGCAAGGGCTTGTTTTCGCAGTCGTTCTAAATGTCCGCTGACATAACAGGCGCCCACTATCGCTCCGATTGATGTACCTGCAACAACATCCGGAACAATTCCCTGGTCCAGCAAACAATCAATAATGCCAATGTGGGAAAAACCGCGGGCTGAACCGCTTCCAAGTGCTAATCCGACTTTCATAAAACTCCTCACTTCAAATAGATTCTAATGATCAATTCTGAAAATCTTTGCAGTGATCTTCTCAAAGTAGTACATCTATTCGTAGTCAATAAATAAGAAATGGACGAAGGAGGAACTTCGACAGCTCACAACATGTAAAAAATGTTGAAATGTAAAAATGAAGTCGTGGCTCGCCTAAAATGGAATTCATTACGATAAAACAATTGCTCTCAAAACAAGGAAAAGAATATGCGGCTTCATTATGGCGTGTGGGACAGTGTCGTCTATGACAACCGCGGCACTGCTGATTACAAAGAACCTGAGGGTCTGGATCTTAAAAATCTTCTGCAGTTCAATAATGGCAACCCCGTTATGACGTTTATCTCGCATCGGGGATTCTTAGTTTTCCACCCGCATGCAAACTTGCTTTTTGCCATGAATAAATACTATTCAACGGTAAAAGACAATTCCTGCGGTAAATGTACTCCTTGCCGAAGCGGCTCAATCATCATTTCTCAGGCGCTGGAAAAAGCATTGAGAGGAGACCCGATTAATTGGGAAAATCTTCTCGATATCGCCCGCATGATGAGAAATACGAGTTTCTGTGGGGTGGGTCAGACTTCGCCGGTAGCTTTAATTGAAGCGATCAAAGCTTTTCCCGAAGATCTAAAACTCGTCCCGCTTCCTGATATGCCATGGGGCGACTATGAAGTAATGACGGCTCCCTGCATTGAAGCCTGCCCGGCGCACGTCAACGTGCCTCGTTATATTGATTACATAAAGGCAGGACGTACGGATTACGCTACGGGTGTAGTTCTTCGTCACTACCCGTTAGTCGGCTCCTGCGGACGAGTCTGCGTCCGTCTTTGCGAAAAGGCTTGCAGACGAAATCGTCTGGAGGGAGCTGTCGACATCAAGAATCTGAAGCGTTATTGCGCTGACTCATTGGGGTACACCGTTGACAAAATGTTCGAAGGTGCCGCCGCAGAACCGAGCGAATTCTCTCCCAGAATCGCAATTATCGGCGCCGGTCCCTCCGGACTCACATGCGCATATCATTTGCTGCTGAAAGGCTACAAAGTTGAAGTGTTTGAGGCACAGCGAAAGGCCGGGGGGATGGCTTTAGTCGGTATCCCTCAGTATCGTTTGCCGAAAGATATTCTATTGGCTGAAGCCAATACGATTGAGCAGTTGGGCGGTAAATTTCATTACGGCAGGCGTTTAGGGAAAGACTTCATATTAGATGACCTTTTTAACGAGGGATTTAATGCTGTTTTTATAGGGGTCGGCTGTGCCAAGGGTATGAAACTTGGATTCCCCGAGGACAATGAACAAATTGAAGGCTATTACAACGGCTTGGATTTTCTTCTTCAGGTTGAACGCGGCGTCGTAGAAGGTGAGGCTCCTTCCTTCTCCGGAGACTTTGTGGTTGTCGGCGGCGGCAACGTTGCAATGGACTGTTCTCGCTCTGCTGTGCGTATGACCGACGGCAAAGTTCATGTCATATATCGAAGAACTGAAGCTCAAGCTCCGGCAGATCCTTTGGAAATCAAGGCGGCTAAAGAAGAGGGCATCGAATTCCATTTCCTGACAGCTCAAAAAGAACTGGCGCTCGAAAACGGTAAAGTTACCGGACTTCGCTGCATCAAACTTCGCGAAGGCGCGCCTGAAGCCAACGGCAGAAGAAAGCTTATCGAGATTCCGGGTACGGAATTTGTCATTCCTTGCTCCAATGTCATCAGTGCTATCGGACAGCGAATTGATCAAAGTATTTTTGAACAGAAAGACAATATTCTGTTTGATAAGCGCGGCAACATTTCCGTGACGGAATCATTGGCTACAAGCCGTCCCGGCGTATTTGCGGGCGGAGACTGTGCCACCGGACCGACCACGCTGATCGGAGGTATGGCTCAGGGTCAAACAGCTGCCGAATCTATTCATGAATATCTAACCCGAGGTTCCGTCGGTTTTGAACCGCGATCACGCATGACTCAGATGATTAAGAAATGCAATCTTCTTGAGGAGACTGAACCCGTTCTTCCGACCATTCATCAGGATCGTCAGCAGATGCCGGAACTGGCGCCCGAAATTCGCGCCCATAACTTTGAAGAAGTCGAACTCGGTTTAACTTCAGAAGAAGCCAAGAAAGAAGCCGAACGCTGCATGCGCTGCTACCGCCTTTTCGGCGTTGTGACCCAACTGCCGATTCCCGGTTTTAACCAAAAGGCTCAATAAGAAAAAGGAGAATAGAAATGAGAGCCTATATCAACAACAAACCTTTTGATTTTGATCAAGAAATTACAATTTTAGAAGCGGCCAGACAGATGGGGTTCTTTATCCCGACGCTTTGTGCTTTTAAACCGCTTTGTCATACACCCGGGACGTGCGCGGTTTGTATTGTCCGTGTAAAAAGGGCCGACGGTCAGGAACTTACGCTCACCAGCTGCAAGACACCTTTGGAGGACGGAATGGAAGTGGACACCATTTCCTCTCAGGTCAAAAAAATGCAGCGAACTCAGGTAGCCTTGATCTTCGCAGATCACGACATGGATTGTGTGACCTGCGGTCGTTACGGAAATTGTGAACTTCTTCAGCTTGCTCGCAACTTAGGAGTACAGAAGGCGCCGTTTACCGGTAAATTTATTGCAGAACGTAAGGTTGACCATACCGATCCAGCGATCGAGCTCGATGTTAATAAGTGTGTCCGCTGTATGCGCTGTGTGGAGGTATGCAATAAGATCCAAGGCATCGGCGCGCTTCGTATTGATGAAATCGGAACGAAAGCCGGCGTATGCCTAAACGGTACCAAAGATTGGGTGGATTCCACTAAATGTGTTCGCTGCGGACAGTGCATTATGGTCTGTCCCACAGGGGCCTTAATGTCGACAGATAATGTGGATAAGGCCCGAGAAATTCTTGAAGACGAAAGTGTTATTTCCGTCGTTCAATTTGCACCTTCCGTTCGCGCAACACTAGGCGATGCATTCGGAACGCTTTCCGGAACTAATGTTGAAAAACGCATCGTTGCCGGGCTGAAGATGATGGGTGCCAACTATGTTCTTGATACCAACTTCTCAGCTGATGTTGTGATCATGGAAGAAGGTACCGAGCTGCTTAATCGAATCAAAGATAAGCACTCAGTGATGCCGATGTTTACTTCCTGCTGCCCCGGCTGGGTGAGTTTTGTTGAACAGCATCGTCCTGAAATGCTGGACCATCTTTCCACCACTCGCTCTCCGCAGGCTGTGCTCAGTTCTCTTGCCAAGACGTGGCTACCGGAAAAAATCGGCGCCGAGCCTTCAAAGATCCGTATGATTTCCATCATGCCGTGCACAGCAAAGAAGATCGAGGCAGGACGCCCACAGTTGGCCAAAGACGGCGTGCCGGACACGGACCTGGTTTTAACCGTCCGCGAATTGGCAAGACTCTTTAAGAGCCGTGGGATAGATCTGAAAGAGATCGAAGATGGTGAATTTGATACACCCTTTATGAGCCGAGGCTCGGGCGCCGGCGTGATTTTCGGAAAGAGCGGCGGTGTAGCCGAGGCTGCGTCGAGAACGCTTTATCATGTTCTGACAGGTAAAGAAGTTAACAACGTGCCTTTCAAGCCTTCTACTCATCCGAACGTATATAAAGAAGCGGAAATGGAAGAAGGAGGAGTGAAGCTGAAGATCGCCGTGGTGTACGGACTCGCTAATGCCAATAAAATTTGCGACGAGGTTGCAGCGGGTACGTGCCCTTACAACTTCATTGAAGTAATGACTTGTCCGGGCGGCTGTGTCAACGGCGGCGGCACGATTCGCAGCCGAGGCAATTATTTGAATGCGACATCAAAACGTTTCGAAGTGCTGGAGCGAGCCGACGAAAACAGTCCTGTGCGTCAGTCTCACAATAATCCGATGGTCAAAGAGCTTTATGACGATTATTTGGGAGAACCGAACTCTCACAAAGCGCATCAGCTGCTTCATACCTCTTACGATGATCGGAGCAAGACGCCGGCTGTTCCTTCCATCCGGCACGTTTGGAAGAAAATTCAGTTAGGCTAATTCAAAATTAAAGTCCTTCAGAGCACGTTCTGAAGGACTTGTTCACGTGAGACCGGAATCTGATTTAGGCTCCGGTTTTCTTTTTAGTCGTTACGAATTTGTCGAGTGACGGCTCTAAATTGTTCTTTGAATCCGACATCGTAGAGGGACGAAAGAGCAGGCGGCTCAAATGCAAAGATCTTAGAGATGTCTTTTTCTGCATTCGAGATGCAGTCAGCTAGATCAGCGCCGATCTTCATGGTCATAAAGGTATTTAAAGAAACTTCAAAGTTCAGCGCAGCTTTTTCTCGAATTTCTAAAAGTTCTTTTGTGCGCTTGTTTAAGTGGCGAGTGTAGAACTTAACGACTTCAAGTATCTCGTGGTTGATCTTCACGTTGTTTTTCAACGTGGCACGAGCGGTTTCCGAAAGATTTGGGGAAACAAGTTTTTCTTCCGCGGTGTTGATCTGTTTGAAGGCTTCTTTTTCGATTCCTGCAACGCGCTTCATGTAAACCTTGCCGATTTGATACAACGCTCGATTTACCGCTTCTAAATAGAGGCGGTTGCACATCATGTAGAAGCCGGCATACGTTTTAGAAAGCTCAGGGGTCGGGTTTGATTCTTCAAGCTGCGACTCCAGGCGTTTTAAGACTTGCCCGACACAATCTGCAACCGAAAGAATAGCAGCTAAATCTTCCCCTTCAGCCGATTCAATAAGACTTTCCAGTTGGTCGCGGTCAATTCGAACACCACGGGCTTGAAGAGATCCCAGCGCCTTATCCAAAAGCACAAGAATCTGCTTTTCGTCGTACTCAATTTTGCTGCGCGAGCGGTTGATTTTGTCCTTCAGATTGCTTTGTGTACTGTTAAGGATGTTCCAAGTTTTTTTAGGAGCCGCGATTAAGTCTTTTTCCCATTCAAGGATTTGTTTTTGGCGTCCTCGGATGTCCCGACGGATATTTTTGACAACACCTAGAAGGGACATCACTTCATTGTTGAACATTTCTTCAAAACATTCTGTGCAGACTCTTCGGGTGGCCGGTTCCTGATAGACATAACGGCGAATAAAGTTACGGCCCTGAGGATGAACTTCCTGAGCGACCAGTTCGACACCTTTTTCGAGTTTCGGACGAAGGCCTGACCAGGTTTTCTCAAAAGTCTGAGAATGAAAAATAGCCCTTTCCATTGCCATGTAAAGAGGGTAAGTCACAATCATACGAACCGGTGCGAGCATTCTTAATATTCTTCCGTTAAAGCTTCAATTAGTCCTTCGGGATTAATTTTCTTTATCTTAACTGATCGCGATCTTAAATTTCGGCGGCTAGCTATAAATCCTGAGGCGATGCACCCAAATGGTTTTCACAAACCATTGAGAAAAAACACACCAAGTACCGATTGTCATTTTCCGCCTGAGACGACGAAGGCTCCGTAGATCGGAGCCTTCATACTGCATTGAAGGAAATTAGTCGATTTCGATCAATTCGTATTGGGTGTTGCCCATCTTATGCTCTGCCATTGCGGTCAGCTGGCGCAGGCCGTGACGGGATTCCATTCTTTCAATTAGATCATGATTGTCTCCATGGTGAGAGTAAACCAAGTCGACACAAGCCTGATCAATAGCGAGCAGGTCAGTAGAAGCCAAAATGCCGATATCGGCAATCGTCGGTTTAGCAGCGGAAAGGCCGGCGCAGTCGCAGTCAACAGACATGTTGCGCATGACGTTAATGTAAGTGATTTTCTTGCCGAAATGGTCAATCGTGGCTTTAGCCGAGTCGGCCATCAATTCCATTAGCTTTTCCTTGGCCGGCCATGCATTCCAATCGGCAGGAGGTTCGCCTTCGATGCCATGGACCTGGCGTTTACCAACCTGGCCGGAAGCGCAGCCAATGGCGATATTCTTCATCGAGCCTCCGAAACCACCCATAGCATGACCCTTAAAGTGAGTCAGCACCAGCATGGAGTCATAGTTGACAATGTTCTTGCCCATAGCAACTTCTTTCAGGTGGAAGCCGCCGTTAACAGGCAGGTTGACAAAGCCGTCTTCGTCCATGATATCGACCGGGCAGAATGTCCAGCCGTTGACTTTGATAGTTTCGCGATGGCTTTCCGTTGTGTAGCGGTCGCCTTCGTAAAGTGTATTTGTTTCGACGATGTTGCTGTTTGGAATCGTCGCCTGAAGGGTTTGGACTAAATCACGAGGAAGGATATTCGGACCGTGTTTTTCACCGGTGTGCAGTTTGATCGCAACTTTGCCGTAAATTTCGCTGTTCACTAAGTTATAGAGTTTGATGAGGTGCTCAGCGTCAATGATCGGCGAGAAGAAAACTTTCGCCGCAGATCCTTTGTATTTGCCCGGTTCAACCCGTTTGGACCCGATAACGGGTGTAACGACAGGCGCATTAATCACTTTGCCGCAGCCGCAGGAATCAGTACAACAATCGCTCACTTCTTTCTCCTTATTCGCTAAAAAGTTTTGCGGATATAACTTATTAATATTAGAACGATTCAAAAGAAGCGGTTTGTCTATTTTTGCGGCTTGTCTGGGAGGCAAGAACTTAATGTACGGATACTGTTTGCGCTGAAAGAAAAAACGCAAAGCAAAACTTAGAGAAAACTCAAGAATCTCAAGTAAAGTAAAGAAAAATTGAACACCTGGAAAACTCTGAGGGGTAAAATAAAAGGAAAACTAAAAACCAAACTGAGGAGGAATATGCGCATTCGAATGCTCTCTTTATTAACTGTCCTTTCGGCCGTTTCTTTGTCTGCGATGGCTGCTGCTCCGACAGTCAGCCCGGAAGCGAAAAAATCTGCTGACATGATTAACGCCGATGCTCCGATGCAGAAAATGTTGGCAGAGCTCATGAGTCCTCAAGGACAAAAGTGGCGATTCAATACTCAAATGGAAATCGTCCGAATTGCATCTCCGTCCCGATCAGAAATGCGCCGACAGCAGGAGCTGATGCGCCGTTTCACAGAAGAATGGGGTTTTTCGCCGGCTCAAGTTATGACCCGTACGGACGGCATCCTTAAAGACGCTGGACTTCAGAAAGTCGACGGTTTGCCCGTTTATAACGCATGCGTAAGAATCCCCGGAACTTACTCTCAGCAAAAGAATGCACAGTCTTATAAAGGCCAGTTCCCGAAAGTTCTTTTAGAAGGGCACATTGATACGGTTAACCCGGCCGAACTGCCTCCGGCTTCTGCTCCGTTTGTCTCCGTCAAACTTCAGAAAGCAACAGATCCCTTGGTAAAAACACGCTCTGAGCTTGCAGCTTTGCCGGATGAGCTTCATTTCGACAAAGATGGAAAAGTCATCGAAGACGAGAATTACAAGAAGGCCTATCAGCGTTATAAAGACTATGAAGACGCTTTGGGTCGCGGCGCTCTGAGAATTTATGTTCCTGGTTATAACGACGCGATGATTAACACGGCGGCTGTCATGCAAGCCGCTTACATGCTCAATAAATATAAGACCAAGCCGGTTTATGACATCTGGATTTGCGGTACGACCGGTGAAGAGGGCAAAGGCAACCTTTGCGGCATGAAGCAGCTTTACGGTTATAACCAAGACACCGGCAAAGGCAACAATGCTCTGAACTTCGTTGCCAACTTCGGCGCTGACAGTACATCTCCCGGTTCCGGAACGGTTAACTACTTGGGTTCTTACCGTTTCGAAATTAAATACTCGGAACCTGCCGGAGTGAAGGTCGGCGCAAACCAGCCTTCCGCTTTAATGGCTATGAACCGTGCCATTGAAATGATTTCCAATCTGAAAACTCCCTACGATCTGGATAAAAAAGCAGAAAGAACGACTTACACCGTAGGTGTTGGTTCCTGCACACCGGCGCCGGAAGGTGAACGAAGCAAAGAGTGCACACTTCTCGTCGATATGAGAAGTCCGACACCCGGACCGCTGAAAGATATTCGCAGCAAGATTGAACCCGCTTTCACAAAGGCACTCCAACAGGAAAACGCTAAGTATGGTCTGAAAGACGGAGATGCCAAAGCCGTGAAGATGGAACTCGTATGGTTCGGTGACCGTCCGGCTCATAAGCGTAAGAATTATGATGATCCAGCAATGCAGGCATTTTGGCAGTCAGCGCGCACCGTTGGAATCGATATTCGAGAAAAGCTCAACGAAAGAGCCGCATCGCTGAACGACAACGTTCCGGCTGCTGTAGGCGTTCCAACAGTGAACTTTAACGTCGGCACGAACGCCGGCGGTGGGGGTGGACATGCCTGGTATGAATGGGGTATTCCCGGAAACGGTCAGGACGAAGGCAAACGCGTTTATCGAATGATTCTGATGGGACTCATGGCGGCGGGATACCATACCTCCGACGGTAAAGTCGTTCCGCCGTTGGCGTCGCCTGGGGGTAAGCGAACAACCGAAGAGCTGTACAAATAAGGAGGCAGAAAATGAATAAATTATTAGCAGCCTTGGTTTGCGCCTTAACCGCATCAGCTGTTTCTGCGGCAACCTATGATGTTTCGATTACTGGCCCCGGCGGCCATTCCAACGGAAGTTACGGCAACACGAATGCCGTTCACGCCGGAAGCCGAGCCGTTCTTGAGCTGGAAAAAGCACTTCCTTGTGCTGTCGTTACCGACTTTAAAGGCGGAGCAACGGTGAATGCGATTGCCGGAGACGCCGCTTTTAAAGTCAACACAGCGATGTGCAAAACTCCCGAAGCCGACAATAAAGCCTCAATCGAACAAGCGGTCAAAACCGGCGTCGATAAAGAAAACGCTTTCAGAGGTGTAAAGGCCGGCGACTTGGTTAAAGGGTTCCCTGCTGAAATCCAATTCAAAATCAAGTAGTTCAAACTAAGAAATAGTCAACTCAGTCCGTCTAAAAGGCGGACTGAATCGTTTCAGAGGCAAGAAATCATCTTAGCTGCTTATTAAAATACGAACCATTAGTCAATAATTAGAAGAGGAAAAACGGTGAAAGCTATTGTTCTCAGCAGCGGCGGGGTTGACAGCACAACATGTCTTGCGATGGCGGTGCATGAATTAGGCAAAGAAAACGTTGTCACTTTGTCTTTTGAATACGGACAAAGACACTCTAAAGAATTAGAGAGTGCGCAGAAGGTCTCAGATTTTTTCGGTGTGAAGCATGTCGTATTTAATCTGACTCAGATCTTTTCTTTTAGTAACTGCTCTCTGTTATCAAACAGCACGGAAAAACCTGTTCACGAAAGCTATGCGGATCAAATCGCAAAAAACGGAGAGGGTAAGGTTTCGACGTACGTTCCGTTTAGAAATGGCTTAATGCTTTCAGCCGGAGCCGCTTTGGCTCAGTCCTTGTTCCCGGAAGAAAAATGCGAAATTTGGATTGGAGCTCATGCTGATGATGCGGCAGGTAATGCTTATGCCGACTGTTCTGTAGGTTTTAATAATGCGATGAATGAGGCGATCAGCATCGGGACCTACGGACTTGTTTCTCTTCGCGCTCCTCTGAACCGCTGGAATAAAGCGCAGGTTGTTGCCGAAGGTTTGAAGCTGAAAGTTCCTTATGAATTGACTTGGTCATGTTATGACGGCGGAGAAAAAGCCTGCGGGGAATGCGGCACCTGTATTGACCGCAAAGCCGCCTTTGAAGCTAACGGCGTTAAAGATCCGATTGATTATTTGAAATGAATGCTATAGCACTTGCGCTTGTTCTCTTTGCAGCTGTGCTGCACGCTTCTTGGAATTTTGTTTCTAAGAAGAGCGGAGGCGGCTCATCTTTTGTCCTGCTTTATGAGACGTTTGCCTTTTTGATTTACGTGCCGCTGCTTTATTTGGTGGATTTCAAAAGGCTCCTGTCTCTTCCTTTAGAGATGTGGCTGCTGATCATTCTCAGCGCAGTGCTTCATGTGATTTACACCATAGTCCTCCAGACCGGTTATCGAAAAGCGGATTATTCCGTTGTTTATCCGACCGCAAGAGGAACGGGTCCGGCGTTTACGGTTTTAGTTGCCGTGTTTCTATTCGGAGAAAAACTCGCCCCTCTCGGTTTTGCGGGCATTGTCTGTGTGCTTTTAGGTATCGTATTGCTAGCGTATCCGGGCAAAGACAAGCAGCTGAAGAGCTCTTTGTCAGGAGGATTGTGCTGGGGCGTTTTAACCGGTGTATTTATTGCCTCGTACTCAAGCTTGGATGGGTTTGCGATTCAACTGATTGGACTGACTCCCTTGATGTATTACGTTCCGGGGATGGCAGTTCGCCTTCTGCTCCTCGGCCCCGGAATTCTTTCAAAGAAATCGGGTCGCGAAAGCTTTAAAGAAGATATTAGGAAGCGCTGGAAGTACGCACTTTATATCGGCATTGCGCATCCGGCTGCTTATCTCTTGGTTTTGTTTGCACTGCTTTATGCCCCGCTCGCATATGTCGCACCAACCCGAGAGGTTTCTATGATGCTGGCCTTATTTATCGGAGCGAAAGCCCTTCATGAAAAGGTAACGCCTTTAAAGACCGCTGGTGTTCTTGCTATGATGACAGGAGTCATCTTGATTTCGCTGGCGCGCTGAGCCTGAATGCTTTGGAAAGAATTGACCGCCGCGCTGACGGACTTATTTAGAAAACGAAATTAATAAGAAGGAGTCTGTAATGTCCAAACTTTACTTAGGCTTTGATGCGGGAACTCAGAGCGTGAAGGTATCTGTCTATGATGAGAATCTCAAGAGCATCACTTCTCAGAGTCTGCCCACCATTCTTCGTTATCCGCACGCAGGCTGGGTTGAAATGGACCTGGATGAGTTTTTGGACATTACGGTTCGATGCATCAAGCGCTGTGTCGATGACATTAAAGCGCTCGGCTACGATCCCAAAGACGTCCGCGCTGTGATGGGCGACGGCATTATCTGCGGTATCGCCGGTGTGAACGAAGAAGGCGACGCGATCACGCCCTATATTAATTACCTCGATACCCGTACGGATGATGACGTTCGTTTCATCAACGACTTGAATCTGGACATCTGGGTCAAAGAAACCGGAAATCCGGAAGCCTGCACGATGTTCCCGGCGATGTTTGCCCGCTGGTTCCTGAAAAACAACTCCAAATTCCAGCAGCAGGGCGTTAAGTTCATGCACAACGCTCCATACATTCTTGCTCACTTGGCCGGATTAAAAGGCAAAGATGCCTTTATCGACTGGGGCGCCATGTCCGGCTGGGGCTTGGGCTACAACGTCATGAAGAAAGAATGGTCCAAGGAACAGCTCGAAATTCTCGGCATCAACGAAAAATATATGCCGCGTATTCTGAAGCCTTGGGACATTATCGGCGGTCTCACCAAAGCAATGTCTGAAAAGACAGGCTTGCCCGAAGGCACACCGATTTGTGCCGGCGCCGGCGACACCATGCAGTCTATGATCGGCTGCGGCAACTACGAAGCAGGCAAGGGCGTGGATGTTGCAGGCACCTGCGCGATGTTCTGTGTTTCTACGAAGGGCATCATTCCGGAGTTAAGTAAGAAGGGCAACAACCTTATCTTTAATTCCGGCTCTCTTCCCGACACTTATTTCTATTGGGGAACAATTCGTACCGGCGGCTTGGCGCTGCGCTGGTTTAAAGACAATGTCTGCCACAAGGCCAATGACGCGGTTTACTACAACGATCTGAATGATCGCGCCGCCCAGGTTCCGGTGGGCTCCAACGGTGTTTTGTTCCTTCCGTACCTTACCGGCGGTCAGGATATCAACAATAAGAAGTGCGGCTGCTTCCTGGGTTTGACGCTTGATGACGATCAGTCTGTGATGTGGCGTTCGGTTTTGGAATCCATCGGCTTTGACTACATGGAAATTTGCGATCTTTACCGTTCTGCTGGTGTTGACCTTCAGCGTTTGACGGTTGCCGAAGGCGGAAGCCGCAGTTCGCTTTGGAATCAAATCAAGTCCGATATGCTCGACGCCGAAGTCGTCCGTTATAAGAACGCAGGCGGAGCCGTTGTGACAAACTGCATCTTTGCGGCTTACGCCGTTAAAGACGTTCCGGAAATCATTCCTGAACTCTCGAAGATTCTCCAGATCGATCAGTCTTACCAGCCGCGTGCTGAAAACACCAAACTTTATCGAGATCTCTTAAATCTCCAGCGCAAGCTGATTGACGTCGATATGGCGCCGGCATTTGCCACTCTGTGGTACATGAAGAAGATCTTGCCGCAGAAACAAAACTAAGCAGAAAATCAGCTTCCACTAATTAATAAGAGGACGACTAAAAACCGTCCTCTTTTTTCTGCTGTTTTATTTTTATGACAGTTATAGTGTCGTAAACAGATGTACAATAAATCACGAAGTTAGAGGATACGAATATGTCAGAGTTAATGGAAACCAAGAAAAAGTTCAGTTTGGAGGAATTGTCCGAACTTACGGGTATTTCCAGAAGAACTATCCGTTTTTATATCCAGAAGGGTCTGATGAACGGCCCGGAAGGCGAAAAGCGGGGCGCTTATTACACGACGGAGCATTTGGAGGACTTGCTTCGCATTAAGCGAATGACGGAAAAACATATTCCTTTAAAAGAAATTCGGAAGGCAGACGCAGAAGATGAGAGGCCGGCACTTCAAGTCGGAAGCATCACGGTTTGCTCCCATATTTGTTTAGGCGCGGGTTTGACATTGGTTGTTGACCATAAGTCTTCTGAATTATCCGGAGAAAAATTCAAAGAATTCGCAGCGGCGCTTTGCGAATTCATCGAGGAATTTAAAAATAAGGTGCAGGAAAATGTCTAGAGAAAAATTATCAGATTCTCCTTTGAAGAAAGTGGTTTGGCAGGCGGTCATTGATGGCCCGTTGATGAGTTACACCTCCACACAGCAATATCACAATGATAGGAAAGACCCTGTAGAGATCAACTATAGTTTTCCGCTCCCTTACGGAAAAAGTGTGATCTCAAAGTTCAAAGCCAATATCAACGGTGTGGTTCGTGAGGGCAAAACCTATCCCAAGAAGGAAGCCGAACAAAAATATGAAGATGCCATCGAGTCAGGTGATTCTCCGATCATGCTCGAGATCACCGAAAAAGACTTTTGTACAGCATCTCTGGGCAACATCCTTCCGGGAGAGGATGCAGCGATTGAACTTGAATATCTCCAGCTTGTCGATTATTGCAGAGGCAGACTTCGAATCACCATCCCGACCGTCATAGCCGATCGGTACGCTTCGGATCCGGAAGAAGCACCTGCAGGCAGGTACGAAATTACTCATAACCTCTTTGCAAATTACGATTTTGAGGGATCCGTTTTGATAAAAGGTTCCCTTGCAACGGGCGTCATTTCCTCTCCCACGCACGATATCGAGATGGAGAGAAGAGGGGATGACTTAGTTGTCAAAATCCGCAAAGCTAAACTCGACACTGATCTTGTTCTTGATATTGAAGCCCCTCTTGAAAGCGCTGTGTATGTTGCCGAAGATGAGCGCGGTTGGGCGGCACTCGCCAATTTTATTCTTCCTTCCGAAAGCTCAAAACTTCCGCTTGATTTGAATATTTTGGTCGACTGTTCCGGATCGATGGAAGGTTCAAGAATCCAGAAAGTGAGGAAAGTTCTTAGGAAATTAAGCACCAAACTTGACCGGAATGACCAAGTGAGTCTGGTGTCTTTTGGAGAGACCGCTGAGATCAAGCTTCTTCCGAACCGTATGAAATTTGAAGAGTTCGAAGGGGGTTTGGCCGAAGCCGCTTCTCATCTTGAAGCAGATCTAGGCGGAACGGAGCTGGAACAGGCAATCAGAAGCTGTATGAGTCTTTTCCCGGGGAGCTCTAAACAAAGCGCTATGTTATTGCTTACAGACGGTGAGGTTTGGGATCCCTGTGAGCCGATGATTAAGGCAGCGCGTGAAGGCAAGAGAAAGATTTTTATTCTAGGGATCGGCCTAGCTCCTTACAGTAATTTGCTTGTCGAACTTGCAAAGGAGACCGGAGGCGCATATGAAGCTGTTTACAGCTGGTACGACGTGGAGGGTGCAGTTGAAAGAATGATTGCTCGCATTCGGTCCGAAGTTGCCTATCAGCCTGAGGTACGTTGGAATGCACCTAAACTGTGGGCATCCGAGGACGAAAAATCGGTTTTCGCGGAAGATAGCTACAGTTGTTTTGCTTTTCTGAGGAAACTTCCGGAAACAGTTGAATTGAAATGGAAGGAAGCTGGAAAAACAAAAAGAATTGAGACTAAATATCTTAAAAAAGTCTACGGCTACGAACTTTGTCAGCTAGTTGCAGCACAACGCATGCTCTCTGCAGACACTGAAGAAGAGATGCGCAATATCGGCGTTAAGTACAATATCGCTGGCCCGGAGACAAACTTCTTCTTGTCGATCGAGAGAAAAGAAGGTGAAAAAGTCGACGAAATGCCTGAACTTATCGTCGTTCCTCAGATGGTTTCCCAAGATGCATGCTTCTCCTATGCACAGGCTCCCTCTGCCAATAAGGTTTGCTCAAGCTGTTCTTCACCCAGCAGTCATTGGCATGCCTCTAGAGCTCTGCCCGGCCGAGTTAAGTGTGCCGGACCAAGGTCTTTAGATGATGATTTCGAAGATGAAGATTTCGAGGCCGCTAAGCCTGCAGGCTTGAAGGCTTTGGAAGAAATCCCTGAAGAACTGGAATCGGCCTTTGAAACATCTGATAGAGCAAAATATAAGTGTTGCGCCGACACCCTCATTAGTGTTTTTGTTCGCAACTTCTTTATTGGAGATAAAAGATTTGTAGCAATTATGGAGGAAATAAGAGAGAAGCTGGGTTACAAGCCCACCTTTGGTGATCTTCCGAAAGGCTATTTGCTTGAGGAAGTGATTGCTGAGGTTGAAAAAGAAAATGGGGCTTCTTTTTACGATTTTGTTGAGGAGGACCTTGGGCCTGAACTTGATCGGGAAGCTTTTGCTGAACTATGCATCTTTATTTTCTTTGCCTCCTTAGCAAAATACGAAGAGATTGATCCTTCATTCCATAATTCTTTCCTGGCGGCTATAGATAGAACGATTAAAGCCTGAGGGATTTGGTATAAGAAATAAAGAGAGGCCGGATTTTTCCGGCCTAACGTTTCCAATGTCCTCTGAACCTGCCAGGTAGAAAGCCATGCTCTTTTATTTACTATCGTGATTTCGGGGCCTCAATTGCTCGGTTCAATTTAGTAAAGGATTGGAGGAGCGCTGGCATGACAAGAACTTTGCTTGAAAGATGCGAGATTCAGATAAGTCCCAAAGAGAAAACTCTTCTTCAATTGGCTGCTTCGCTCGAAAGAGACTCTTTGTCAGCTTTTATATTAAAAGCAGCAATTTCTGCGGCAAAAGATACCACAGACAAAAATAACCACTATCTACTTTCGGGCCACGACGTAGGAGAGTTACTTTCCGTCATTGATAACGGTTTTATTCCAAATAAAAGGTTGGAAGAAGCCCTGAGGCTAGCTGGGAAGATTGAGGAAAACGGTGTGTCCAATACTTTTTGAAAATCTTGACCTCACCGTCAATAACAGAGCGGATCTTTCCTGCGGCTATGATTTTTCAGAAAATTTTCTGAAAAATCATAGCGATTCAAGTCAAATCTTCTAAATTCAGAAAAGGAAAAGATTGGAAGGCA
>ERZ773276.1068-NODE-1068-length-23723-cov-16.513901_pt1 | contig 23723 bp, 15 predicted proteins | sample MGYA00511386_ERZ773276 | MGnify/ENA primary metagenome ERZ773276 (study PRJEB29015, sample SAMEA2737778) | human gut metagenome | biome: human gut; feature: human-associated habitat; material: faeces | place: China | collected 2012 ...
GCTGGAAGAACTGATTACAGATGCTTACGAAGAGGAAGAGTTGACAGATGAACAGTTTGATATGCTGATGCAAAAGCTAATGGGTATTGAATGCGAGTAAAGATGGGCTTTTCGTTACTTGATTTTGAATGAAAAAAATCGTATACTACAATACAAAGTGTTTCGATGATGACAATACAAAAGTTACATACTCCCACGGCTGGCGGCCCATATATACGGGTTGTTGGACACATGAGTGGTTAGGAGGCTGCATATGGAAGACAACAAAATGGGACAATTGGGGTTTAAGATTGATACGGGGGAGTTGGCAACAAGTACGATTCCGGAGGATTTTACAGCACCGGAGGAGTTATATAAAAAGTTAATTACAATGATCCGTAAATATCATCCGTCAGATGATATTTCGATGATCGAGAAAGCGTATCAGATCGCATCAAAGGCGCATGAGGGGCAGCTTCGTAAATCGGGGGAACCATATATCATCCATCCGATCTGTGTCTGTTTGATACTTGCGGAATTGGAACTTGATAAGGAGACGATCGTTGCCGGACTTTTGCATGATGTGGTAGAAGATACCGTTATGACGATCGAGGAGATCTCAGCAGAGTTTTCTGATGAAGTAGCGCTTTTGGTAGATGGTGTTACCAAGTTGGGACAGTTGTCCTATGATGCGGACAAGGTAGAAGTGCAGGCAGAAAATCTCCGCAAGATGTTTCTTGCCATGGCAAAGGATATCCGTGTTATCCTGATTAAACTGGCGGACCGCCTGCATAATATGCGGACGATGCAGTATCAGACACCGGCAAAGCAGATTGAAAAATCGCGTGAAACGATGGAAATCTATGCACCAATTGCACATCGTCTTGGTATTTCCAAGATTAAAGTGGAACTGGACGATTTATCCATGCAGTATCTGATGCCGGATGTTTATCAGGATCTGGTTGAAAAGATTAACTTAAATAAAGCAGGCAGAGAAGCATTTATCGACAGCATTATCAAAGAAGTCGGCATGCACATCAGCAATGCGGGCATTGAAGCAGAGATTAACGGACGTGTCAAGCACTTCTTCTCCATTTACAGAAAGATGGTCAACCAGAATAAGACACTCGACCAGATTTACGACATTTTTGCCGTGCGTATTATTGTAGATACCGTGAAGGACTGTTATGCGGCACTCGGTGTCATTCATGAAATGTACAAGCCGATTCCGGGACGTTTCAAGGATTATATCGCCATGCCGAAGCCCAATATGTATCAGTCCCTGCATACCACACTGATTGCATCAAACGGACAGCCGTTTGAAATCCAGATTCGTACTTATGAAATGCACCGTACTGCTGAATATGGTATTGCAGCACACTGGAAATATAAGGAAGGTAAGAGCGGAGAAACGGGCAATGAGTCCGAAGAAGCAAAGTTGAGCTGGCTGCGTCAGATTCTGGAATGGCAGAAGGAAATGTCCGATAACAAGGAATTTTTATCTTCTATTAAAAATGACCTCAATCTGTTCTCAGACAGTGTATACTGCTTTACACCTTCCGGTGATGTCAAAAATCTTCCGGCAGGTTCCTGTCCGATTGATTTTGCATACAGTATCCACAGTGCTGTCGGTAATAAGATGGTCGGTGCAAGAGTCAATGGAAAACTTGTCAATATTGATTATCAGATTAAGAGCGGTGACCGGATTGAGATTATTACATCACAGAATTCCAAAGGACCGAGCCGTGACTGGTTAAGTATTGTCAAAAGTACACAGGCACGCAATAAAATTAACCAGTGGTTTAAGCAGGAATTAAAAGAAGACAACATTTTAAAAGGAAAAGAAATGCTGTCAACATACTGCAAGACGAAGGGCATTGTATTATCAGAACTTACAAAGCCGGAGATTATCGAAAAAGCGCTGCGCAAATATGGCTTTAAGGACTGGGAGTCCATGCTGGCATCTGTCGGACACGGCGGATTAAAAGAAGGACAGGTTATCAACAAACTGTCCGAAGAATACGAAAAGCGCAAGAAGGCAGAAATTACCGATACACAGGTGCTGGAAGAAATCGTCCAGAATGAAGCCAAAGCCAATAAGGAAACGTCCAAAAAGAATAAGGGTGGTATTGTTGTCAAAGGCATCCATGATGTCGCGGTTCGTTTTTCAAAGTGCTGTAATCCGGTTCCGGGTGATGAAATCGTCGGTTTTGTCACAAGAGGCAGAGGTATTTCCATTCACCGGACAGACTGTATCAATATTTTGAACTTTCCGGACAGCGAGCGTGCAAGACTGATTGAAGCAGAATGGGAGTCTACAGGTTCTAAGGAAGAAAAATACGGTGCAGAGATTAACATTTTTGCCAATAACAGAACAGGACTAATTATTGATATTTCCCGTGTATTTACGGAAGCAAATATTGATGTGATGTTTATGAACAGCCGTGTCAATAAAAAAGGACTGGCAACGATTAACATGGGATTTGATATCCACGGAAAAGAAGAATTAAACCGTCTGGTTGATAAGTTAAGGAAAATCGAAGGCGTGACGGATATCATGAGAGCCACCGGCTAAATTCCGAAAAGCCTTATATCTAAGCTTTTCGGAATAGCAAAATTGTAATGCATGCATTACAATTTTGCAAGGTATTGGCAAACGGCAGGTATCTGAAAAAGCCATAAATGGCAGCTTTTTCGGAATTTGAAAAATCCTTATATCAAAGATTTTTCAAATAGCAAAATTGTGCCGCAAACGGCACAATTTTACGTGGTGTTGGCGGTATGAGGACTGCTGGAAGGAGTATATTATACATGGGTAAGATTGAACTGGATTTCAGGGTGCTGGGAGATGTGGGGACGAACTGTTACCTGCTTTGCAATCAGGAAACCAAAGAATGTATATTAATTGATGCGCCGGATTTGCCGGACAGGATTGATGAAATGATTGCGGCATCAGGCTGTAAGCTTTGTGCAGTCCTTTTAACACACGGACATTACGACCATATTTTAGCGGCAGAGGAAGTATGCAAAAGACATAACGTGCAGGTGTATGTATCCGAAGATGAAAAAGAACTGTTGCACAGTCCGCAGATGAATCTTTCGCAGGGCTACGGGCGCAGTACGGTGCTTGATGCAGATGTGTACCATAAGGACGGAGCGCATTTATCTCTTGCGGGACTGGATATTGAAGTCTTTCACACACCGGGACATACTGCGGGCGGAAGCTGCTATTATATCGCAGAAGCGGGCATTTTGTTTTCAGGAGATACGCTGTTTGCAGCATCTGTCGGCAGAACCGATTTTCCGACCGGCAGCATGAGTGCCATTGTGCGTTCCATTAAAGGAAAGATTCTTGTCCTGCCGGATGACACAAAAGTTTTTCCGGGACACGGAGAATCGACGAGTGTGGCATATGAAAAGAAATACAATCCGTTTTTGCAGTAAAAATTTTAAAGATATAAAAATGCAACAAACAGTAAGTTAGGAATGAAACATGATATATATAAAAATATCCGACATGGATTTTTATGATGATGCAGTGGTGCTTATTAAATCCTTTTATCCGCGGACAGAGGTCATGCAGTATCAGGAGCAGGCAGAGCAGACACGCACAGCACAGGATATTGTGATTGAACCGGAAGTACCGGAAAAAGACGGGCGTTCCAAGAAAGAACTCCACGAAGCGTTTAAATGTACACTGTATACAAAGTTATCTGCACAGTTAAACAAGACACTGCCGTGGGGCTATCTTACGGGTGTGCGCCCAAGTAAAATCGCCTATACCCTGTTGGAAAAAGGTGCAGACCGCGAGCAGATTTTGGAAGAATTTACAAAAAAGCACCTTGTCAGTGAGAAAAAGGCGCAGCTTGCCTTACAGGTTGCACAGACAGAGAAAAGCATTTTGGAAAAAATGGATTATAAGAACGGATACAGCCTGTATATCGGGATTCCGTTCTGTCCGACAACCTGTCTGTACTGCTCATTTACATCTTATTCGCTGGCGGCATATCAAAGTAAAGTACAACCGTATCTGGAAGCTTTATTAAAGGAAATGAAATACGTATCGGAAGCGATGCGTGGACGGAGACTGGATACGGTTTATTTTGGCGGCGGAACGCCGACGACGTTAAGCGCAGGACAGCTGGATATGTTACTGACAGAGCTGGAGCGGCAGTTTGATTTGTCAGCGTGCCGGGAATTGACCGTAGAAGCGGGCAGACCGGACAGTATTACCTATGAGAAGCTGTGTGTATTAAAGGCACACCATGTAGACCGCATTTCCATTAATCCGCAGACAATGAACCAGCAGACACTGGATTTAATCGGGCGCAGACATACGGTGGAGCAGATTGAAGAAGCATTTGCACTGGCAGGAAAAGCCGGGCTTGACAATATCAATATGGATATGATTCTTGGACTGCCGGGTGAAAATAAAGAAATGGTACAGCATACGCTTGAAAAAATAAAAGCACTTGCACCGGAAAGCCTGACCGTTCATTCGCTTGCGATTAAGCGTGCGGCGGCATTAAATATCTGGCGCGAAAAATATCTGGATTTGCAAATGGACAACAGCGACGAAATCGTATCCATGGCGGCAGAATATGCACACCAGATGGGACATCAGCCATATTATATGTATAGGCAGAAGAATATGGCGGGCAACTTTGAAAATGTGGGTTACAGTAAGCCGGGGCTTGAGTGTATTTACAACATTTTAATTATGGAAGAAAAGCAGACAATTATCGCAATGGGTGCAGGCGCTTCTACAAAGATTGTTTTTCAGAATGAAACAGAAGGCGGACAGGCAGGACGCATTGAGCGGATTGAAAATGTAAAGGACGTCACGAATTACATACAGCGGATTGATGAAATGATTGAGCGGAAACGAAAGTTTTTCAGTGAAAATAATTTTTAATGAATGGACTGGAGGAACATATGCAGGACTGCGGACTGGAAGAAAATATTATCAATGATTTCAAAGATGGTATTTCTCACGGGATACTGGTCGGAAATTTGACTTATGCACTTGCAAAAAGGCTGGGCATGAGCGAAGATGAAGCGTATGAGTTAAAGCTGGCAGGAATGATTCACGACGTTGGTAAATTAAAGCTCTCCCCATACCTGTACGGACGTAACAGTGACGGGTTATCCATTGAAGAAATGAAGTATATGCGGATGCATTCCAAAATCGGATATGAATATCTGAAACGGTATGATTTTTCAGATACGGTTATGAAAACCGTGCTGTATCATCACGAATGTTTCGACGGAAGCGGATATCCGAATAATTTAAGTGGGGAGGAAATTCCGTTTGGCGCAAGAATACTGCGGCTTACCGATGAATTTGCAGCGTTGATTTCCGAGCGCCCGTATCGAAAAGCATTTGACATTGATACCGCAGTGGATATAATAATAGAAGAAATCAAAAACATGGATATGCGCGTGTTTTTGGAATTTCAGCGCATGATTCACGAAGAATCCACGCTGAAGCTAATAGAGGACAGTAAAATCCGGTTTGAGAATCTGGATATTTACGATTTATTGAAAGAAGAAAAGCCGCAATAGGCGAGTTTAGGAGGAAGTTACAACATGGCTGAATCAATGGTTGGCTTAAAAAGAACACACAGATGTACAGAAGTTTCTGCTGCAAATATCGGGGAAACCGTAACCGTAATGGGATGGGTACAGACCAGAAGAAATCTGGGCGCGCTCATTTTTGTGGATTTAAGGGACAGAAGTGGCATTTTACAGATTTTATTTGATGAAAATACGGTCGGAAGCGAAGGCTTTAAGAAAGCATACGGTATCCGTAACGAATATGTCATTGCAGTAGTCGGAAAGGTACAGAAGCGTTCCGGCGCAGTCAATGAGAATTTAAAGACAGGTGATATTGAAGTGGTTGCAGAACAGATCCGTGTATTATCAGAATCTGAAACACCGCCGTTCCCAATCGAGGAGAATATCAATACAAAGGAAGATTTACGATTGAAATATCGCTGCCTGGATTTAAGAAGACCGGATTTACAGTCGAACATTATGATGCGCAGTAAGGTTGCGACACTCACAAGAGCATTCCTTGCAAATGAAGGCTTCCTTGAAATCGAAACACCAATGCTTACAAAGAGTACACCGGAAGGCGCAAGAGATTACCTTGTACCGAGTCGTATTCATCCGGGTAAGTTCTATGCACTGCCGCAGTCACCGCAGTTATTTAAGCAGATGTTAATGTGCTCCGGTTATGACCGTTATATGCAGATTGCAAGATGTTTCCGTGATGAAGATTTAAGAGCGGACAGACAGCCGGAATTTACACAGATTGATATGGAATTATCATTTGTTGACGTAGATGACGTGATTGATGTCAATGAACGTCTGTTAGCTTATCTGTTTAAGGAAGTGTTAGACATTGATGTGGCTTTGCCAATCCAGCGTATGACATGGCAGGAAGCAATGGATCGTTTCGGTTCTGATAAGCCGGATTTAAGATTCGGCATGGAATTAAAGAATATTACGGAGCTTGTGAAAAACTGCGGCTTCGGCGTATTTACATCAGCCATTGAAAACGGCGGAACAGTCCGTGGTATCAATGCCAAGGGACAGGGTGCAATGCCGAGAAAGAAGATTGATGCACTTGTGGATTTTGCAAAGGGTTACGGCGCAAAGGGTCTTGCTTACATTGCAATCCATGAAGACGGTTCGTTAAAGTCTTCATTTGCTAAATTTATGACAGACGAAGAAATGCAGGCAATTGTTACGGCTATGGACGGTCAGGCAGGCGATTTACTGCTGTTTGCCGCAGATCGCAACAAGATTGTATGGAATGTTTTAGGCGCACTTCGTGTTGAACTGGCGGGTCAGATGGGTCTGTTAGACAAGAACGAATATAAGTTCCTCTGGGTAACGGAATTCCCGCAGTTCGAGTGGTCTGATGAAGAAAACCGTTTCGTGGCAATGCATCATCCGTTTACAATGCCAATGGACGAAGACCTTGACCAGCTTGAAACCAATCCAGGTGCAGTCCGCGCAAAGGCATATGATATCGTCTTAAACGGTACGGAAATCGGCGGCGGCAGTGTCAGAATCCACCAGGCAGACGTTCAGGCAAGAATGTTTAAGGCACTGGGCATGTCTGATGAAGTGGCAAATGAGAAGTTTGGCTTCCTCTTAGACGCTTTCAAGTACGGTGTACCACCGCACGCAGGACTGGCTTACGGTCTGGATAGACTGGTTATGCTTATGGCAAAATGTGACAGTATTCGTGACGTAATTGCTTTCCCGAAGGTAAAGGATGCTTCCTGCCTGCTGACAAACGCACCGGATGTGGTCGATGCAAAGCAGCTTGAAGAATTATCGATTGCCATTGAAGAAGAACAGGAAGTTTAAATAATTTTAAAAAATTGGCAAAAGCCGCTGTCCGTATGATCCGGGTGGCGGCTTTTGGGTAATTTTTCCCTGCGGCGGGCTTACACTTTGTGAAAATACACAAAAACACTTTTGTATATCTTTTTGTTATGGTTAATTTTTACAGGAAAGAGTTGAAAAAAACGTACAAATAATGTATGATAATATCATCTAAATTGCAGACATTATCGTGCAGTTAAAATATTGGAGGAAAAATAAAGGAGTATTATAATGAGTGGTAAAGAAACACAACAAGGCAATTATAAATTGCCGGGGGAGAATACGGCAGGGGAGTCTGTGGCAGTACCGTCATCAGAAGCAGCCGTGGAAGAATATGATACTCTTGATAATAACGGTATACAGGAAACAGCAGATTCAGCAGAGCAGGCAGAAACAGCAGAAACAGCAGAAACAGCAGATTCAGCAGATTCAGCAGAGCAGGCAGAAACAGCAGATTCAGCAGTGCAGGAAGAAACAGCAGAAACAGCAGAAACAGCAGAAACAACAGATTCAGCAGAGCAGGCAGAAACAGTAGAAACAGCTGAAATTGCGGATACAGCCGGATATGTGGGAACGGATAATGTTGAGGAATCGGAACCCATGGACACAGACGGCATAATGTTTGAAGATGTACCCCAGGAAGATGCAGAGTCGGACAGTGAAGCGGCTCATGCAGGGAATAAAAGGAAGGGCATAAAGAAGATCAAAAAACCGGAGATTCCACAGGGCAGACTGCTTGTTAAAATAATGTCGAGCATTAAATTTAAGCTGATTGGTGCATTTATCATACCGATTGCATTGATTATTATTCTGGGTGTGGCTTCTTATACAACTGCTTCTAAAGCAATTACAAAGAGTTATACACAGTCATCGCAGTCGACGATTACCAAGACGGCAGATTACTACAACCTGATGTTTACGAATGTAAAGGCAACGGCAACGGATATGGTTAATAATTCCATGGTGCAGGAATACTATTCCGGTTTATACAGCAGCGATCCGATTACAGAGGGCAATAATTATGCAACACTGCGTGCCAATTTAACCTCTACGGCACTGGGAAATAAGGCAATTTCAAATATTTACATTTTTGGTAATTACGGAAAGCCTTTATACACGGCAACGATAAAAGATGCTGACAGTGCAGGATATATAGACAAGATTAAAAATTCTGCAGAAGGTAAGACAATCGACCAGAAGCGTTCTACATGGTTTTCAAGCCGTGAAGTATTGGATGCGGCAGGCGGCGCGGCAGATTATTCTGTAAGCTTTGCAAGGCAGCTGCTCGGAACATCTAAAAAGGCAATTGGTTATATGTTCTTTGACTTGGATGTTGATTATGTTACGGAGCCGCTTTCAGATATTGATATGGGTTCAAAGAGCATTATCGGTCTGATTGCGCCGGACGGCGGTGAAATCGTAGTATCTAATTATATGGATATTCAGGATGGACAGCAGTATTTTACGAATCAGGAATTTTTTACAAAGCTTGCAGACAGTGAAGATGTAAGCGGAAGCTCTTATGTAAAATATAATGGCAGAAAGCAGCTGTTTATCTACTCCAAGACAGACGATGGATTTACCGTATGTGCATTGATTCCGCAGAGCGTGATTGTATCACAGGCACAGAAAATCCGTATTGTAACCATTACCATTGTAGTGATTGCATTCCTGATTGCGATGGTAATCGGCGGCTATTTTGCTTATTCATTCAGTCTGACGATTAAAAAGATTATGGATAAACTGGAACTGGCAGCAGGTGGTGATTTAACCGTACATATTGATGTTAAAAGCAAAGATGAATTTGGAAGGCTCGCGGCAAGTACCAATGGCATGATTGATAATGTAAAGCAGCTGATTGAAAAGACAAAGACAGTATCGGAACGTGTGGATACTTCGGTATCAACCGTTTCGGACAGTGCAAAACAGCTGTTAGCTGAAACACAGGATATTACAGCTTCTATCGAAGCGATTGAACAGGGCGTTGTCCAGCAGGCAGAAGATTCAGAGCATTGTTTAAGACAGATGGATGCTTTATCAGATAAGATTAATATCGTATCTGATAATTCGGATAAGATTGCAAAGATTGCCGATGTGACAACCGGTATCGTAGCAAGCGGCATGGCTTCAATTAGTGAGTTAAAGATTAATGCCGGTTCAACGGTTGAGATTACACATCAGGTTATTGAGGAAATTGCACAGTTAAAAGAATCGTCCAAGGCGATTGCAAAAATTGTTGATGCGATTAATGAGATTGCAGAACAGACCAATCTGCTTTCGTTAAATGCTTCGATTGAAGCAGCAAGAGCCGGCGAGGCAGGACGTGGTTTTGCAGTTGTAGCTTCTGAAATCCGTAAGCTTGCAGAGCAGTCCGTAAACTCAGCAAATGAGATTCAGAAAATCATCGGTACGATTAATGACAAGACCAATGATACCGTTAGGATTGCAAAGAAAGCCGAAGATGTTGTAGAAGTACAGGGCGAATCCCTTGAAAATGCAGAGAAGGTTTTTGCACAGATTCAGAGCAGGTTTGAAGAACTGTTAAGTAACTTAAATGAGATTACAGGCGGTATTGATACAATTGCCGAAGCAAAATCCGTTACAATTGATTCTATCCAGAGTATTTCGGCAGTATCCGAGGAAACAGCAGCATCTTCCGAAGAAGTAACCGAAACAGCCAACAGACAGCTCGGCGCAGTGGAAGGACTGAATACGGCGGCAGAAGATTTATTAACAAATGCACGTCATCTGTCAGAAGCCATTGACTTATTTAAGATTTAATTATAAAATCTAAGAATAAAGATAAAAAAATGGAGGTTGTATTCATGTATTCATTCAATGAAGTATCAAGTTTTGATCCGGATCTTGCAAAAGCGATGGATGACGAACTCGCAAGACAGAGAAGCCACATCGAGCTGATTGCATCAGAAAATCTTGTAAGTAAGGCAGTTATGGCAGCAATGGGTAGTCCGCTTACCAATAAGTATGCAGAAGGATATCCGGGAAAGAGATATTACGGCGGCTGTGAGTATGTTGACGTAGTAGAAACACTGGCAATAGAAAGGGCAAAGAAGTTATTCGGCTGTGAATATGCCAATGTTCAGCCACATTCTGGTGCACAGGCTAACTTAGCAGCATTCTTTGCTATGGTAGAGCCGGGAGATACCGTTATGGGAATGAGTCTTGACTGCGGCGGACATTTATCACACGGTTCACCGGTTAATATTTCAGGTAAGTATTTCCACATCGTACCTTACGGTGTAACCGCAGAAGGCTTTATCGACTATGATGAAGTATTAAGAATCGCAAAAGAGTGCAAGCCGAAGATGATTATTGCAGGTGCAAGTGCATATGCAAGGGTTATTGACTTCAAGAAGTTTAGGGAAATCTGTGATGAAGTCGGTGCATATTTAATGGTAGATATGGCACACATCGCTGGTCTTGTAGCAGGCGGTGCACATCCAAGCCCGATTCCGTATGCAGACGTTGTTACAACAACAACCCATAAGACACTGCGCGGACCAAGAGGCGGTATGATTTTAAGTTCAGCAGAAGCTGCTGAAAAGTTCAAGTTCAATAAGAGCGTATTCCCTGGTATTCAGGGCGGTCCGCTGATGCATGTTATCGCAGGTAAGGCAGTCTGCTTAAAGGAAGCCTTAGACCCAAGCTTTAAGACGTATGCAGAAAATGTTGTAAAGAATGCACAGGCACTCTGCAACGGATTAATGAACAGAGGATTTGATATCGTTTCCGGCGGTACAGACAACCACTTAATGCTTGTAAACTTAATCAGTAAGGGAGTTACAGGTAAGGAAGTAGAAAAGCTCTTAGATGCAGCCAACATCACATGTAATAAGAACACGATTCCGAATGACCCGGCTTCTCCGTTTGTAACAAGCGGTATCAGACTGGGTACGGCAGCTGTTACAACAAGAGGCTTTAATGAAGCGGATATGGATATTGTAGCAGATGCAATCGCAATGCTTGTAGAAGATGTCGATGCAAATAAGGCAAAGGCGATGGAACTGGTTAAGGGATTAACAGACAAGTATCCGTTATACGAATAATACATAAAAAGTAATAGAATAAAATAGAAAAGCAGCTGCTTTCATCAATCAAAACCTGAAATCCGGACAGAACACAGTCGGAAATTCAGATACACAGATTGAAAAGCGGCGGCTTTTTTGTTGATTTGTCGAATATTTATTTACTGAAATTTTAATTTGTGTTATAATTTTATGGTTTAAATCGAAAAAAAGAGGTAGAATTATGTCACAAATTATTATTATGGCCGCGATTCTTATATATCTTGCGGCAATGTTAGGTGTTGGTTTTTACTGCTCGAAGCAGAATAACAGCGTCGATGATTTTTATCTGGGCGGCAGAAAATTAGGCCCGTTTGTAACAGCGATGAGTGCGGAAGCATCAGACATGAGCAGCTGGCTATTAATGGGACTTCCGGGTGTTGCCTATCTTTCCGGTGTTGCAAGTGCAGCATGGACAGCCATTGGGCTTGCAATCGGTACATATGTCAACTGGCTGATTGTAGCCAGAAGAATCCGTGTGTATTCCAAAGCCTATGAGGCATTTACCGTGCCGGATTTCTTTGCAAAAAGATTCGGTGATAAGAAAGGAATCCTGACAGGCATTGCGGCACTGATGATTATTATCTTCTTCATTCCGTATACGGCTTCCGGTTTTGCAGCTTGTGGTAAGTTGTTTTCCAGCCTGTTTGGGGTGAATTATATGGCAGCCATGATAATCAGTGCAGCAGTCATTGTCGGCTACTGTGCATTGGGCGGATTTCTGGCAGCAAGTACAACCGATTTGATTCAGAGTATTGTTATGACAATCGCGCTGGTGGTTGTAGTGGTATTCGGTATCAATGTTGCGGGTGGATTAGATGTGGTAATAGATAATGCAAGGCAGCTTCCGGGTTATCTGGATTTCTTCCACAGCTATTCGGTAGAAACACAATCTGCGGAAAAATACAGCTTTTTAAGTATTGCTTCTACAATGGCGTGGGGATTGGGCTACTTTGGTATGCCGCATATTCTGCTTCGCTTCATGGCAATTGAAGATGAAAATAAATTAAAGATTTCAAGACGTGTGGCAACCGTCTGGGTTGTGATTTCTTTAACAATTGGTGTATTTATCGGTATTGTAGGTTACAGCATGTCAAAGGCAGGCGCAATTGAAGTGCTGACAGGCAGTAATTCTGAAACGATTATTGTACGGGTGGCACATTTATTGAGTACATACGGTGCGATTCCGGCGATTATCGGCGGACTGATTCTTGCCGGTATGCTCGCGGCAACAATGTCTACGGCAGATTCACAGCTTTTGGCGGCGGCTTCCGCAGTATCGCAGAATCTTGTAAAAGACTGTTTCCATATTAAGATTACCGAGAAAATGTCCATCGTAGTGGCACGAATCACTGTTATTGTGATTGCCGTTATCGGTGTATTTATGGCAAGCAACCCGGACAGCTCTGTATTTGATATTGTATCTTTTGCATGGGCAGGCTTCGGCGCAACCTTCGGACCGGTTGTACTGGTATCTTTATTCTGGAAGGGTGCGAACCGTTACGGTGTTCTTGCGGGTATGGTATCCGGCGGTGTCATGATTTTCCTGTGGAAATATGTCATTGCAAAGCTTGGCGGCGTATTTGCAATCTATGAACTGCTTCCGGCATTTATCGTAGCTGTAGCAGTTATTGTTGTTGTCAGCCTTGTAACCGGAGGACCGGAACAGGAAGTGCTTGAAAAATTTGAACAGGTTAAGGCACAGAATTAGTAAGAAATCAAAAATGAGGAGAAGCGATGATTTATTTATTTACAGCGTTGTATGATGAAGCCTATCCGTTTTTGCAGTATTACAAAATGAAAAAAGAAATAAATTCCCTTCCGTTTGAAATGTATCGCTGTGAGGAACAGCAGATATGCCTTACAATTACGGGAACGGGAGAAATTACAGCCGCGACAGTTGTCGCGGCTGTCTGTGCAATGGGACATGTGAAAGCGGGAGATATCTTTGTGCAGTGCGGCATATGCGCAGGCGCAGAACAGAAAAAAGGTGTGGCTTATCTGTGCAGCAAAATTACGGAAGAAGCGACACAAAAGACATTTTACCCGGATATTTTATACAGGCATCCGTTTCCCGAAGCTGCGGTTGTAACAGGAATGAACGTGCGGCGGAAAGCAAGTGTGTCAGAGGAACATGTATGTCAGAAAGCGGATATGCCGCAAAATACGGATACGGCAAATCCGGTGAAATTATGTGACACGGAATTATATAATATAGAATTATATGACATGGAAGCGGCGGCGGGGTATCAGGCGGCACATCATTTTTTCGGTCCGCATCAGATGTTTTTTATAAAAATCATATCCGATAACGGTGTACAGGAAAAAATGTCCGCAGATACCGTGCGTGAACTGGTGCAGGCACAGATTGGACAGATTGCGCAAGCCGTGGAACGGTTTGCAGCGGCAGAAAGAGATTATGCGCGGGAACAGCAGGTGTTATCACAAGAGGAACAGCGGCAGGCAGAACGTCTTAGTCATGATATGCACTGTTCCGCCGTCATGGAAGCAGAACTGTTCCAGCTGTTAAAGTACTGCCGGTTATCGGGTATAGATTATGAAGACATAATCCGGGACGGTTATGCGGCAGGAAGTCTGCCGTGCAAGGATAAAAAAGAAGGGAAGCGGTGTCTTGAACAGCTTAGAAAAGAATTGTTATAACGGACGGTTTTCGCATATTTATGTGGAAGAAGCGGTTTGGAATCATCCGAGAACACAAAAAATTCTGTCCCGCTTTCCGCAGGCACAGGTGATACCGGTACATCATTATAAAGATGTCTTCTGCCGCAGGGGACAGAGCGTGGTCAGACAGCATAAAACGCAGAATCTCATTCTGGCAGAAAAGAAAAACAATCTCATTTATCAGGGCGCGCCGGTCTGCCAAAGCTTTGGTAATCACTGGTTTTATTATACGTCCTGCATGATGAACTGCATTTACGATTGCGAATACTGCTATCTGAAAGGCATGTATCCTTCTGCAAATGTAGTGCTATTTGTAAATTTAGAAGACATTTTTGCAGAAGTGGAGCGTTTGTTAGAACAGCACAGCGTTTACCTGTGTGTGTCGTATGATACGGATTTGCTTGCGGTCGAACCGGTCATCGGTTATACGGCAGAGTGGATGCGGTTTACGACGGAACATGAAAATCTTACAATTGAAGTGCGGACAAAAAGCGCCAATGTGCATTATTTTAAACAGCAGGCAGTCACAGAGCGGGTAATATTTGCATTTACCATGTCGCCTCAGCCGGTCATTGCGGCATATGAACATTTTACGCCGGATATGCAGGCGCGGATTGCGTGTGCGGCAGAAGCAGTACAGTGGGGATTTTCCGTGCGTCTGGCATTTGACCCGATGATTTACTGTAAGGACTGGGAAAATGTTTATGCAGAAATGCTTCAATGCGTTGACGAACAGATTGACTGGAAACGGCTGGTGGATGTAAGTGTCGGAAGTTTCCGCATTTCAAAGGAATATTTAAAAAATATGCGGAAGAAAGAGCCGCATGCGGCAGTGGTGCAGTTTCCGTATACCAATGTGGGCGGTGTGTATCAGTATCCGCCGGAACTGCTGACGCGCATGGAGGGATTTCTGACCGGACAGCTTGAAAAAAGACTGCCAAAAGAAAGGATATTTTTATGGGAAGAATAGAGCAGAACACGGATATGGCAAATGTGGCAGATACGGCGGTTGTAACGGGATCGTCTTCCGGAATCGGACTGGCACTCAGCCGTATGCTTGTCAAAAATGGGTATGAAGTTTTTGGTTTTGGAAGAAATTTTGAAAGAGCAGAAGCACAGGAGTTTTGCAAAGAACAGCCGGAAAAATTTCATGCGGTGGTCTGTGACATTACGGACACGCAGGCATTGTGTGCGCATATTAAAGAGATTGATAAGAATTACCGTGTCACGGTGTTGGTCAATAATGCGGGGGTCGGTTATTACGGTCTGCATGAAGAATTAAATCCGAAAAAGATTCAGAAAATGGTGCGCACGAATCTGGAAGCACCGATGATTCTGACACAGCAGCTTTTGCGAACATTAAAAAAGAACAGGGGGACAGTCTTAAATATATCCTCTGTTACGGCAGCGCAGTCCAATCCGCACGGCTGTGCATACGGTGCGACAAAGGCAGGGCTGTCCGGCTTTGCAAAGAGCCTGTTTGACGAGGTGCGCAAATACGGTGTGCGGGTGATTACGATACAGCCGGATATGGCAAAGACCGATTTGTACCGCAATGCAGACTTTTGTGAAGGAGAAGAAGAAGCATCATACCTGCTGCCCGAAGAAGTGGCGGAAGCGGCGGCATTTGCACTGGCACAAAGAGAGGGGCTGGTAGTGACGGAAATCACAGTAAAGCCGCAGTTCCACAGGATACGGAGAAAATAAGCCATAAATGGTGAATAATCGGCGGCACACAGGCAATACTGAATGTCATAAAAACATCGAAAGGAAGCAATGCGATGAAAGAAGACATTCAGCAGACACTTGACGGCAGAAAAAATGCACGGTTACACAGTACACAGGAAAGAGCGGGTGAAAAAAATACAGCCCAAAACGATGTAAAACAAACAGATACGGCGGCGGAAGTTCCGGTGATTGATGAAAATGCTGCCCTCCATGCCAAAGAATGGGTGGATAACGGCAGCCGGTTATAAATGGAGGATGTTATGGGAAAAGTAATTATGACAGTAGACGGAAATACTGCCGCCGCTTATACCGCCTACGCATTTACACAGGCTGCGGCGATTTATCCGATTACACCGTCTTCGGCGATGGCAGAAACGGTGGATAACTGGGCAGCACAGGGCAGAAAAAATATTTTTGATGAAACGGCAGATGTGGTGGAAATGCAGTCCGAAGCCGGAGCGGCAGGCGCAATGCACGGCATTTTACAGTCGGGAACACTCGCTTCCACATTTACGGCATCACAGGGACTGCTGTTAATGCAGCCGACTCTTTACAAAATGGCGGGAGAACTTCTGCCGGGGGTACTGCATGTGAGCGCACGTGCGCTGGCGGCACAGGCACTCAGCATTTTTGGTGACCACCAGGATGTCTGTGCAGTACGCCAGACAGGCTGTGTCATGCTCGCATCGTCATCGGTGCAGGAAGTCTGCGACCTTGCCGCCGTAGCACATTTATCGGCAGTCAAAGGAAGACTGCCCTTTATCCATTTTTTTGACGGCTTCCGCACGTCCCACGAAATCCAGCGGATAGAAGCATTGTCCTATGAAGATTATGAAGAAATGCTTGACAAAGAAGCGGTGCAGGCGTTCAGGGAACGCGCGCTGTCACCAAATCACCCGGTTATGCGCGGAACGGCGCAGAATCCGGACATCTATTTCCAGACAAGAGAAGCTGCGAATCTTTTTTATGAAAAAATTCCGGGAATTATAAAAGAATATATGGCACAGATTGAGAAAAGAACCGGCAGGACATACCGCTTTTTCCAGTATTACGGTGCTAAAAATCCAAAGTACGTAGTAATTGCCATGGGTTCGGTGTGTGAAACCATACGGGAAATCCTGCCGCAGATGAACTGTGCAGATACGGATTGTGATACCGGCAGTTCCGGTATGCAGGACGACATCATGAAGGACAACAGTGGTGTATACGGCATGATTCAGGTGCATCTGTTCCGCCCGTTCAGTGCAGAAGATTTTTTAAAGGAACTGCCGGAGAGCGTGGAGCGGATTGCCGTGTTAGACCGTACAAAAGAACCGGGCGCACTTGGAGAACCGCTGTATCTGGATATCTGCGGCGCGCTTTACGGAAAGGAAAATGCACCGCTGGTTATCGGCGGGAGGTATGGACTTGGCTCAAAGGATACGACACCGGCGCAGATTGCCGCAGTCTTTGACAACCTGACGGACGTACAGCCGAAAAATCATTTTACAATCGGAATTGAAGATGATGTGACACATCATTCGCTTGCCGTTCATCCGGATTTTCCGATACAGACACCGGCAGGGCTTATGCAGTGTAAATTCTGGGGGCTGGGTTCGGACGGCACGGTGGGTGCAAACAAGCAGGCGGTCAAAATCATCGGGGAATATGCAAAGCCCTATGTGCAGGGATATTTTTCGTATGATTCCAAAAAGTCGGGCGGACTTACGGTTTCCCACCTGCGTTTTGGCGATACACCGATCCGTTCGGAATATCTGATACAGGAAGCAGATTATATCGCCTGCCACAATGAATCCTTTTTAAACAGCGGATACGATCTGACAGAAGGCTTGAAAGAAAACGGCATATTTGTATTGAATACGCAGTATGGCGCAGAGCAGATTGGCGGAAAACTGCCCAAAGAAATGGTTCATGCGCTGATCGAAAAAAATGCACGGCTCTATCTGATTGATGCGGGAAAGCTGGCACACGGTCTGGGACTGGGAAACCGCATTAATATGATTATGCAGGGCGCATTTTTTCATCTGACCGGGATTCTGCCGCAGGAAAAAGCACTTGCCTGTCTGAAAAATTCCATACAGGCGGCATACGGAAAAAAAGGTGCAGACATTGTAGAAAAAAATATAAAGGCGGCGGAATACGGTTTTCGGGAAACAAAGCTTGTGCCTGTTGAATTGCTCCAGTCCACAAGAGAAGAACGGGAAAATGTGCAGGAACCCGAATTTATTGAAAACATTTTAAGACCTATGGAAAAGGCAAAGGGGGACAGTCTTCCCGTCAGCACTTTTTATCCGCTGGCGGACGGCACATTTCCTGCAGGTACAACCGCATATGAAAAACGCGGTATTGCGGCATTTATTCCCGAATGGATTGAAAAGAACTGTATCCAGTGCAACCAGTGTTCGTATATCTGCCCGCATGCGTGTATCCGTCCGTTTCTGTTAAATGAAAAGGAACAGGCGCTTGCACCGGAAAATTTTGAAAGCAAGGCGGCGGCAGGAAAAGAGCTTGCAGGGCATACGTTTAGGATACAGGTTAGTCCGCTCGACTGTACAGGCTGCGGCAACTGTGCGGACATCTGTCCGGCAAAGGAAAAGGCGCTTGTCATGCAGCCTGCCGCAAAGCAGATAAAAGAACAGGCAGACAACTGGGCGTTTGCTGTCAGTGCGGTGGAGGATAAGCCGGAGCTGATGACCAAAGAAACGGTCAAAGGCAGTCAGTTTGCACGGCCGCTCATGGAATTTTCAGGTGCGTGCGGCGGGTGTGGTGAAACCCCGTATATGAAGCTTGTGACACAGCTTTTCGGGGAACGCATGGTGATTGCCAATGCGACAGGCTGTTCCTCAATCTGGAGTGCTTCCGCACCGTCCATGGCATATACGTGCAATGCCAACGGAAAAGGTCCTGCGTGGGCAAATTCCCTGTTTGAGGACAATGCGGAATACGGCTACGGTATGCTGCTCGGTGCAAAAAAACAGCGGGAAACGCTGATACGGCTGGCAGAAGAATTTGTCAGGGATTGTGAAAGCGGCGTGGAAAATGACGGCAGTGTAGACGGCGGAAGCGGAATATCAGAAGCTTTGAAACACTGGCTTGCAGTGCGTGATAATCCAACAGCCTGCACTGCGGCGGCAGAAGAGGTGCGTAAGAAACTGGCACAGGTATTAAAAGAGGCGGTAACGCGGTCAGATGTACCGGTGGCGGTATCGGAACAGGCAGAACGGACGTCACGGCAGATTCAAAGACTGTCGGAAATTCAGAAGCGGGTGGATTTTCTGGTGAAACGCTCACAGTGGATTGTCGGCGGGGATGGCTGGGCATATGATATCGGATACGGCGGATTAGACCACGTCCTTGCCAGCGGTGCAGATGTGAATGTCCTTGTCTTTGATACGGAGATTTACTCCAATACCGGCGGGCAGGCATCAAAGTCCACACCGGCAGCAGCCGTGGCAAAATTTGCCGCCGACGGTAAAAGGACGGTGAAAAAAGATATCGGTGCAATGGCGATGACCTACGGAAATGTCTATGTGGCGCAGATTGCCATGGGCGCGGATAAAAACCAGACGATAAAAGCGATTCTGGAAGCCGAGCGGTATGATGGTCCTTCCCTGTTAATTGCCTATGCACCCTGTATCAGCCACGGTATTAAGGAAGGCATGGGAAAGAGCATGGCAAGCATGAAACAGGCGGTAGATGCCGGATACTGGCATTTGTACCGGTATAATCCGCAGCTTATAAAGGAAGGGAAGAATCCGTTTGCACTGGATTCCAGACCGCCAAAGGCTTCCTTTACGGAATTTTTAAGAAGCCAGTTACGCTATGCGGTGCTTGAAGCGCAGTATCCTAAGGAAGCGAAGGCGCTGTTTGCAAAGGCAGAGGAAGATGCCGGCAGACGGTATCAGCGGTATCGGGAAATGGCGGAAAGAATATAGAAAGAACGAAAATCCACAGGAACGGCAGGTGTAAATCCGGCTGTTTCTGTGGATTTTTGTGAATTTTGTGGCAGGTGTGTAAATATATAGAAAAACTATTATTATAGGTTGTTTTTTTTTTTCATATATAATGGGCAAAAAGGTAAAAAATAGCAAGTATACTAATACTGTGTATGCATTAACATTGGTTGTAATGAAAGAGGGAGTGAGTAGAGATTATATTTACAAGTTGATAATTCAAAATAAATACAGACAGACGAGAGGAGTTTTGAAAAATGGAATTATTGCAGAGCACTTACACAGGCAGAGAAAGAAGGCACTGGTGCGAATCAGAAACAGTTAAAAGAATTTATAGAAAATTGGAAATCAGATTCAAGTGTATATAGTGAAGATGAGCTGAATGATATGTTTGAAAGAACATACCAAGAATTGCAGAAAAATTCAGAAAATTTTAAAGAAGTTGACAAAGAAGAATTATGCAAACAATATAAAAAGTTTGTTACAGAGTATATGAAGTCATTAATGTCAGAGGTTACGACAGGGGAGAAAATAGTGATACAGAAAGTGGATGGCATTAGAGAAAATATTAAAGAGGTGTCTGATAATACGCAAGAAGCAAATAGAATATTGCAGGATATGAATAAAAATGCTGATGTACCTATTATAGATTTTGTGAAAATATAGTGAAAGTGAAACATTACGATTATAAATATACAGGTTTATATAACACATTTGATTATGTAGAAGACACTTATGAAGAAGATGCTGATAGTTGCTATGTATTTTCGTTTGATGTTAATAATATTGGTAAATGCTTAGTAAAAAGTATAAAAATTAGTAATTTGAAAGTGTACTATAAAAAACCGGATGATTCTGAACCATTACGGTATGCCAGACTGTATATGGTAGCAGATGAAAAAACAGAAAAAGAATGTGTAGTTAATATGCTTACGAATAGTCAGGAAAAAATTCGATTTGCAGTACAGATGGAAGAAGATGAGGATGATTTTATGGAGGATGCAATACATAATGAAATGTGTATTGCATTCAATATGAAATTGTTAGGAGAAGATAATAATTGCAGCGAAAAGTTAATGATTATTAATATTAGTAACGATTTAAAAGAATTTCCTGTAGGGGAATATTCAATTGATTCAATTAATAGTTAGTTGAAAGATAAACTAAACGTATTGTATTAAAAGTGAAAAGTCCTGTAACATTCACCGGCAATAAAAAGCCGCGAATGTTGCAGGACTTTGTAAAATACAAATGCAATTTTTATACAGGATAAATGCTAAAAAACAAAGAAATTATGGGAGATGTTGTAAAAAAAGCTATTAATATGAAATCCCACAAGACAGTGACCGGGATAAAGTGTAAGTACACCTCGACCGTAAAAAAGACATGATTTTGATATTCATAATAATTATGAAATTAATTATTATGAATGCAAAAACATGTAAAAAAAGAAAGTAATATGCAGACAGCATTACAAAAAGTAGTTATGACATTAAAAATAAAGCACATACATATGAAAAAAGCAACACAACATCCCCAAATCACTCATACCCAAACCACAACATCATAAAATAATGAAGTACCATAAAACCAGTCTTTCAAAAAGGAGAAAGCCATGAAAAAGAAAAAACCAATCATCATAACAACAGCAGTCATTATACTTTGCATTATCACATTGATATTGGGAATCAAAGTAGTCCAGAAGAAAAAAGAAGTACAGATAAAACAGGAACTCATACAGTCACAAGAAGAATTAATTAATTACATAAAAAATGATGGCATGAATGTAGAAAACAAAGATATCTATACTGCCAGAATAGAAAAGGTAACTACCCAAGAAGAATTAGACCCAATTAAACAAGAATATGAAAAAGAAACAGAAGTATTAAGAGAAGCAATAGAAGAAGAAAAAGCAGAGTTGATAGAGGGAATAGGAGAGAGGGGATATATAGGAGAGGAAGAAGTAAGTAAATACACAACAGAGTTAAAAGAGATAAGAACGAATGAGGAATATGAAAAGAAAAAGGTAGAGATAGAAGAAGCAGAAAGACAGAAAGAAGTAGAGGTAAAGGAGGAAGTGAAAGAGAACCTTCCAAAATTTTCTAATATAGATAATGAAAAATATTATGACATGATAGATGATGCCACATCAAAAGAAGAAGTAATGGAAGTTATAAAAAAGCAGAAAGAAGAGTATGTAAATGATATAAACCAGAAATTGGAAAGCAGAACAGAAAGTTCAGGTGGAGTAAGGGAAATAGGTTCTGTGACCAGTGGTGGAAGCAGTAGTGGTGGAAGTAGTAGTACATCAGAAAGCAGTAGTTCAAATTCTGATTATGAACATTTACAAGCACATGAAGGTTCTGGAATAGATTGGAGTAAGTATAATACAGGAGATGGTGGATTCAATTTTAGATAACAAATTTTTTTAGGGTTTAACAAAAGAAAAATCCTGTTTCAGAACATGAGAAGTATACAAAAGAAAAAAAATATTTTTAATTGAAAATGGGGAAGGAGTAGAAAATATGGTGAATATTAAAAAAATAAAACAGGCAGTATCCATTGTATTAACAGGTACACTGTTTATCACAACAATCCTGCCAATATCAAATGTATATGCAACAGACCTTCCAAGTCTTGGAACTGTTGAGGGAGAATCCAATGGAAGCAGTGAAAGACTTGGACCTACATATAATACTGAATTTAATGTAGGTGAACTGGGAGCAGACAGTGTAAGGGCATATATTTATGATATAAAAGCTGATGAGTTTATACAGGGAGAGTATGAAGGAAATACATTTGATGCCATAGATTTTTTAGGAAGCCAGTCGGCAGGTTTATACAATCAGATAGCAAGTGATTATTATGACCAGGATGTAAGTAAAGAAACAGCATTTAAAACAGCAGAAAGTATTTTTACTGAAAATAGTTATCCATTTGAAAAAGAATATGTAGATGTAAGAAATAATATTTACATATCAAATACATATGAAATCACAGAGGGTTTAAAGGAAAACAATGGTGAAAAGTTAAAAGCAATAGTTGAAACATACTGTGGCAGTAATGTTTATAATACATTAAGAAGAAATGGAAATCTGATTTTTGTAGTAGAACCCCTGATGATAACAAGTGTGCTTGATGACAATGGGTATCTTGTAGATGACCATGCAGCAGCAGTAAAAACAACTGTGACGAAACACAAAAAGACATTTTATGAAATACCAAAAGGACTGGAGAATGGTGATATATGTAAGAAGGCTACAGAAGTCAAAGAAACCAACAGTAATGGAGATAATGTATCTGCAACAACAGAGTATTATACAGTGAGTGATAATGATGAAGATTTATTGCAGTTAATACGTGAAAAATATGGTTCAGCAGATTACATATATGAATCAAGAAGTCAATATACAGAAGACGGAAGACTTAAACCGAGCTATATGGTTATAGACCATTTTGATGTAAAGGATGAGTCCTGGGAGGAAGAAACCACAGAATATTTATCACAGCATTACAGATATAAATTAGGCACAGCAAGATATTTCATGGAATACTATGACATGGAAGTAAAAGAGTATGAATCAGGTGAGTACAGTACCTCACAACTGGAAGTACCAAGTTATTACAATGTACCACACTGGTTAGGCAGGGCAGTATTTACAGAACATATAGGAGAAAATGGAAGATATGACAGTCATTATAATTTAGCATTTCCGACAGAAGTCACAACAGATTCAGAAAAATTAACAGCATACTGGAATGGTGACAGCACAGCACTGGAAATGGATGGAAAGATAACCACATTTGGAATGGCAGTATTAGCACCGGGGAGTGATGCAGGTATCTGGCATACGAATAAATATACGACCGGAGAGCCGTCAGGAGTACCGGCAGA
>ERZ773276.1076-NODE-1076-length-23569-cov-14.019052_pt1 | contig 23569 bp, 22 predicted proteins | sample MGYA00511386_ERZ773276 | MGnify/ENA primary metagenome ERZ773276 (study PRJEB29015, sample SAMEA2737778) | human gut metagenome | biome: human gut; feature: human-associated habitat; material: faeces | place: China | collected 2012 ...
CTATACAATATTAATGCAGCTTGAGCGTATGCTCATTCACTTGCGAAACTTGAGTAATATAAGATTTATATTTGTGTTAATATAAGATTTTTATTTTCTTTTGTTATTTGTCTTGCTACCTTATTTATACTTTTGCAGTGTTTAATTTATAAGTTATGAGACAAATACATTTTATCATTTTTCTTTTGATGACGATTGTAGCTTTGCTATCGTCATGTGAACATCATCCGTCATTCGCTTCGTCAGAAGAAGCTTTGGCTGCTTGTAATTCTGATTTAAAATCGCTCAGAGCTAAAAAAGATTGCTCAATGAAGGATCTTGCTAAGATTACAAAGAATTGGCTGGAGATACAGGACTCTTCATTCGCTGCTTTCAGTCGTGATTCAAATGCTACGTTACATAGTAGAATTGCACTTGCTTATTTTACTATGGCCGATTCTATGCGTTACGAAATTGCAAGACTTGCTTACTCACAAGATCGTTCGCTTAAAGATGTTATGTATCTGAAACTCAATACTGCAAAGGAAGAAGAAAAAGTTAAGAACTCAGATACATGGAAAGGTGCAGTCACATTCTTTGATGATCTAGATGAAGTTCCATTATACGGAGATATCGATCAGACTACAAAGGCATATTATAAAGTTCTTTTTGGCGCTAAGACGTTCAAAACAGAAAATCAGTTAAAAGAATATATTGCCAATGAGGATCGTTGTTTTAGATCATTAATGCGGTATTTAAACGCTATGCCACAAAACCGCTTGCAAGACCTAACGGAAAAAACGGCTAAAGTATTTGATAACATCTATTCAAATATAGGCTATAAGGATAATGGGGGTAACAAAAGAGCAATGTTATATCTAACCATGCGCTTCAACAGAAGAATTATCCAAAATGCCATTGCTTGTAAGAATGATATTGATAACAATATCAAATTGAGTGATTCACAAAAAGCCAACTATAGATGGATGCTCATACAGCCATTTCTCTCGCTTGATAGTTATTCAGTAGCAACACTTACAAATGAGCAGAAAAAATCTCTGCTAACGTTGTCTGAGGATCTGCCTGCACTTTTATCCAAGATTGATGATCGTCAATCAAAAGAAGAGCAGGCTAAAATGATAAGCGTCTTGGCTAATTACTTTCTAAAGACATTCATAACATCAACATTATAAATATGAACAAAACTATGAAATTAGCAGAGGTTGAAAATAAGGAAATGGTGCTGTCCGTAGAGAACCTTTTTGAGCGATTGAAAATCAGGCTCAAAGATAAAATGCTACCAAAAGAGAAATTAGATGTGCTGTTGCACGATGATTTCGTTGAAGTAGAATTTGATCTTAGCTCTCAAATTATGTTGGAAAATCTGATAGACATAATAGCGTCTGATACAGATTTCCATGTTCTTATCGCATACAAATCGCATTCAAATAGAGATTATCGTGCGGTCGTTTTTTCAACTCCTGCCCAGGGCAGTATGTTTGTCTTAACGATGTCTTCACACGAATATGGCGTTGTAGATACAATCATCGCTAAGGTATACGACGACATAGAGACAATGTATCTGTCTCTACGTAAAGAATTGTCCTTAAACATCAAAGACAATATAATAATTGAGAAACAAAAACTAGGTAATGTGATAAATATATTCAACAGCTAATTTGCTATGCTCATATTGGTTCTTAAGTTAGTACTAGTATTCATTATGACTTCAATACCATTCGTGCTGGCATTGAAAAAATCAGATAGTAAAGAAAAATCAAATGCTTGGGATAATGTCTATTCTTTATGCGGCTTCTTGCTAACTAAAATCAATATGTGGAGAGCAGAACATAAACAAAAAGATCCATTGAGAATAATAAAATGCTTCTTAATCATTAAATTTAGAAAATTGAACAGGCATGCTCGCAACAGTCTCTCAAACATATTCGTTAAGAAATAGTTTTTTCTATGATCGTGCTATCGATCAAAAAGAAAAAGGTGGGCGAGTCGTAGCTGCCAATGGTATCCCCCAGTATTCGTCAGCCAAGACACAGCTTAATTACATGCTGGCCTATTGCTCTGACAAATACGAGGTGAAAGCCATAAATATTGTCCTTTCGCATAGCTCAAAGGACAAAGAACTTCTTGAAAAAAATCCTGAGAAGAAAGATAAATATGTAACGGATTTTCTTCAAGAATGTCAAAACAGAGGCATCGATCTTGATAACACTCCGTGGATAATGATGGAGCATATTAATACAGATTGCGATCACTATCATATGATAGTCCTCACTACAAAGTTTGATGGATCTAGACTTGATACTGGCTTCATTGGCAAAAAGGCAGCAAAGGCAGCGTGGGCTGCAAGCAAGAAAAATGGTCTGCACTTTGCAGAAGGGCTGGAGAAGCGAGAGAGATCTAGACTTAATTATATCCTACAGGATCTTGTGGACGAAGAGATTTAGCAATGATAAAATGCTGGTAGCTCGACATACAACATATTTAAGTTACAGTATGTTTCCTCTAGATAAAAATTGCTATGGTATTGCATGAACAGAATATGAAATAACCTTACTTACAAGATTAAGAAGTTATGAGGATGTACAAACATCTTATATGTTTAAGCAAGAAAAAAGAATATATTCCATGTTCTCGTCCATAAGTGAGTTTGGATAGCTAAATTTTAAAATGAAAATACAACGGACAACATGAACATCATAGAAATTTGTCCGTGTAAATTTGAATAAATAACAATAATTTGATTTTAATAAAAAACGTACTTCTAAATTGTCAAATATATGGAAGCTAATAATATTTCAAACGGCTATAAAGTTAAGCTGGCCATGGATGAACAATCTGTTAGGTATCTAGCTTGCTTGAGTATCCCCGGTAAAAATCCTCGCAAGTTCACACGCTTTCAAGCGTTCGCTGATTTGATTGGTAGATTTTATACAGCCAGTCTAAAAGAATTTAATGATGGTATTCCGGTCAGCGAATTAGCACCAGTTTGGGGATGGTCTAATCCTACCACTTCTAACTTTATCCGTAAACTTGAAAAACTGGATCTTGTTACAACCGCCAAGATAGGTAACTGCAATTTTGTGGCTCCTAAGCCACAGAATTTCGTTCTGACGGCCAAACACCCCTTGGCTGACCGTCTACCCGTCGAAAACGAAAATAACGCCTCAGGCGCTTAATTTCATCTTTTCTGGAAAACATACGCTAGTGTGTTACCTCAATCAAAAATGAATAGTATGATACGAAAATACAGTGAAATGCGCTTGCGCTTATACAGAGATTTTCAATTAGGGGGTAGCCTAATACCAAGTTTGTGCTCAAACTTGTGGCTTTTGCCTTTCCTGACGGGCGGCAAGCCGGGCAAAAGTGGGTATATATACCCGATAACACCCCTAATTGACAATGCGTTAAGGGTATATATACCCGATTACTAGTCAGGTATATATACCCGATGGCCATAGTAACAAACAGTGAAATGGGTATATATACCCGATACAAACAAATAGAAATACTATGCGAATGAAATCAAACACTTTGAGTTGTTGGGTATATATACCCGATTACTAGGCAGGTATATATACCCGATGGCCAATAGTAATAATCTGTGGATGGGAATATATACCCGATACAGTGATAGGTATATATACCCGGAACAAGAAAGAATTAAGGAAGATGGAAGGTAAAAAACAAAATCAGATTCTAGTTCTTCAAGCATTCAAAGGAATATCCAATGAACATGAGGAAGAATTGGTAATTAATCCAGTTTGGAAAAGGAAACCGAACTTTAGCAAAGCCATTGATGCAACGCGTTCTCATCTCAATTTCGAGATAACAAAAAACGGTAATGTCGTTACCGTTGATTTGCATCATTCTATCGCCGAGAGGATCAAAGAGCTTTTTGTGAAAGAGGGAATCAAAGATCCAAACAAGGGTCTGAACAAACCAAGATACAGGACAGTGGCAAATATCATCATCGGTGGATCATATGAAAGTATGTACAAATTAGCCTTCTATAAACAGCTGGTGAATATGAATAATGGCGCTGATAATAGTAATATCCAAAGGGTGGGCGGTATCGAACATTGGGCAAAGGATATGTATAATTTCTTTGCTAAAAAGTACGGAGAAAAATATATAGTTGCCTTTATAGTTCATCTTGATGTCAATAATCCATATGCAAACTGTATAGTTGTACCTGTGGCCGTAGACAGCAAGGGCAACAAAACTATCTCATGGAAGAAGACTTTTGTTGGTGGGGAAGGCAAGATCGCAGACTTCAAAAGAAGCATGTCAACGCTAATGGACGAACTAGCAGAGGTGAACAAGAAGTATGGACTGCTACGTGGTGAATCTAATCGTTTTAAATAACCTTTACAATATAACATGAATAAGAAACAAACTCAGGTTCTCGATATCAAGGCAGGCAAAGGCTTTTCAATGGGACAGAGCAACGAACATTTACGTGTTGCTTCCATGGGCGCTTACTTGGCAAAACTTTCTCATGCCTTTGATCCCACACGAGAACATTTAGATTTTGAGATAAAGAAAGGTGGGGTGATAGCACCACTTGACAAGAAGAAATCTATTCCCAGAAGAATAAAGGAATCATTGAAGAGGCGTGGCATCAAAGATCCTAATTATGGTAAGAAAGAGCCTACATATAGAACAGTGGCTAACATTATCATTGGTGGATCTCGTGAGTTGATGAGACAACTCGCCTTTGGAAATCAGTATGTCGATTACGAACATGGTGCAGATAATTCCAAGATTACACGCAATAAGGAGATTGAGAGCTGGGCTATAGATATGTATAATTTTATAGCGAAGAAATACGGAGAGGAAAATATAGCAGCTTTTATAGTTCACCTTGACGAAACTAATCCACATATCCACTGTACTCTTTTGCCAGTGATGAATAATAAAATATCTTGGAGAAAGGTTTTTGTTGGCGAGGTTAACAGCAAAGCTGCTTATCAAAAGAATTGTATTCAGCTCCATAACGAATTGGCAGAGGTAAATAAGAAATATGGTCTGGAAAGAGGTGAACCTATTGCTGAGACAGGTGCTAAACACCGCACTACAGAAGAATGGCACGCTCAAAGAAGGATTGAACTTGCTAAAGAAGTTGAACGTAAGAACAAGGAGGTTACACACGCATCAGCTCGCCTTAAAGCATTGACAACGATGATTGCTAACTTAGAAGCTACGAGAATAGCACTTATGGCCGAAATTAAGCAGCTCATCGCAGATCGAGATGCTGGAAGAATATCGTCTGTAGAAGCAGAAAAACGACTGAGCGAGCTGAACGAGAAGATAAAACAAAATCAGGCAATGATACTTGATAAGACGGCTAAGCTTAAAATAGCAGAAGACCAACTTAAGCAAGTTCAGAATAAGACACAGGAATTTGAATTAAAACGTGATGAGTTGCAAAAGGAACTTTCTGAAAAGATGCCCTTAATGTCAAGAAAGATCATAAATGAAATGAAGCAAGTAGGATGGGACATGACTGTCTTGGATGCAAAATCAAAGGCAGATCAGTATCTTCAACTAAGAGATCAGTGTTCAGAAGAACAAAGAAACTTTCTTGACACACAAGTTGCTCCGATCTTTGATGACACTCTGTTGCAGGATATTTCGAGCCATGCTGTTGAAGTTGTGCAAATCTCGGCGTGCCTATATTTGGGATATCTTGATAAGGCAACATCTATATCTGAATCGTGTGGTGGCGGAGGATCACCAGGAACAGGATGGGGAAAGAAGGATGACGAAGATGATATGGACTTTAAGCGAAGATGTTTCTTGATGGGCATGAAAATGGCACGACCCACAAGAAAAAGAACGCTTAAACGTTAATCAATAAATTTCTTCCATATGTATAGTAATATATACGTATGGAAGTATGCTTTTATATCTTTCTTACTTATTTTATATATAGTCTTCTATATAAATAGAATGTTGGTATGTAAGTTATTAATATATCTAGATATATTAATAATATTTAGAACACTAAAAATATGAACAATATAAGTCAACCATAAAAATATGATTAGCTTACGGAACCCACCATTAAATTACAAAAATGGAAAATAGCAGCTTAAATGTTTGCTTAGTCGGAAACTTTTGTTTGCCTTTGATACGTTGATTGTTGCTACGCATGACATTATCAAAAAGACGCAGAAGAATCCCTCAAAGGAAATCGCAAAGGCGGAAGTAATTCGAAAATTGTATTTTCAACAAAAGGAAAAGTAAACAGTATGGCACAGATGAAATTGACACCGCTCTCAAAAGAAGTAGGTGAAGTTTGGGGCAAGGAATGAACTCCAGAACGAGACAAGATGGAAGAAAAGTTAAAGGAGGAAGTAAACAGCTATCTTCTGGGAGAAACTATTAAGAAAGAGCGCATCAAATAGAACCTCACGCAGGAAGAATTAGGGGAGAAAGTTGGAGTGAAGAAATCTCAAATCTCCAAATTGGAACTTGGCAGGTGTGTTTTAACCATACCCCCCCATGAGCAGGGTATTTAAGGCTCTGGGCTTTGGCAAGACTACACTCGACTTAGGCAGAGGCGGACTTGAAGTATAGGGCATTGAAGATGGTGTTTCCATCTGACGACCCGAATATTCACTACATCGAAAAGCATTTTTCTGTTTGCCGAGATGAGAAAATTATAGATGATGTAAGAAATCGTGTTGCTGCCTACGAGGATTCTATTCGCCATCATCATGAAATGGTTGAAATGGCTGCTTATAAAGATAGTATAGCCAATAAGCTTTTGAAAGAATCAAATCGCATAAAACGGGCTATCAAAACTCAAAATAAAGTTTCTGGAAACTAACTATCTATACTAAATGAGAGGGAAATAAACTTAATACATTCCCCTCTTATTTATTTAGTGTTAACTTGCATTTAGGATAATTTGAACACCCATAAAAAGAGCCATATCTTCCTTTGCGTAAAACTAACTGACCACCACATTGTGGACAAACGCCTTGCCTTATTAAACTCTTTGCTCTATATTGCCTGTCGCGAACATTATGTTTGTGCTGCCTTTTTTCTTCCTTGTCAGCTATTGTGAAATATCGTTGAATAGTATTGATAATCCAATCTACTTGTGTAGCATTTAGAATAATGTCATGATATTGAGATATTGCCCAATTTAAATTACATCTGTTTACAACAATATGGTTACTGACATGAACTTTCAACTCTGCTGAATTATTGAAAACAACAATTGGAATTAACGGAATGTCAACAGAATATTTAAGCAAATGGCGAAGAAATCTTACATGCCCCTCATTCTGCTTTATAGGATTGTAAAATTGGTGTTTACTTTTGTAGATGACCTGCGTCCAATATTCAGAATCCTCGCCACCTAATATCCAGCCTTTATAACCCTTTGTCTCTATAACGAATACCCCATAAGGTGACACGACGATATGATCAATTTGAGTTGAGTGTCCATTACTCTCAAACAAAATATCATTGAAAATTGTGTACTCATCTGGTAGTTGTAACAATTTCTTATGCACCAACTTCTCGGAATATTTACCTTTCCACATTGGCATCTTCGGTTTAATGAAGATAGCCAATGCAAAGAATACTATCAAACAAATTATTGCCATATTCTGCCAAAGCTAATATATTCGTTTAATCCATCTTTTGCTTGCTTCAAATCCTTATCGCAATAAGGCAGCAATTGCCGAAGGATGTAATCCTATACTCCTGCTTCGGTGGGAGTTTTTTTATTTTTTATTATTTGGGTTTATTAGTATTTCCATTTTTAGGTTTGTCGTCCGAAGTCCTCTTCACCTCACTCAAAATGGTTTGGATCATATCATCGACATCTTTGTTAACCTTCTCAAAGTTACGATACAGAATGCGCTCCTTTGCATCACGTGAGGGGAATGTGTAGAACTTCGGAAGTGGATAGTTCTTGTAATCCTCCTCTTCGGCCTTTATGGCTTTCATATCAAAGTTTGTCTTGCAGTAGAATTTTGATGTTTGGAACTCTGCTGATTTCTGAATATCCATGGTTCCTCCACGGCCTGTTTTTGTTACTTGGAAGTCTCTGGCAACCTGTCCGCATACCCATCCTGATGGCATGTCGCTGATCTTAGAGGCTGGTACAAGATTATCCATATTCTCGTTGAGATTAATAGATGTCTTCTCTCTGTCAATGGTAATGCCTTTCTTCATCTGTACGACCTTGCCGAAAATGTCTCCAGAGAGCCAATCCAGCGTTTCCTTTGAACGTGCTGATCCACTTACAACATTACCTACTGTCGTGATGATCTTATCCTTGCCGACTTTACCATAATCAGCTTCCAACTGAGGAACTTCCTGAAAACCTAATGTGACGGCAACCTTATTACTACGTGCAGTTCCGATAAGACGGTCTATCTTATGGAAGTAGAGCGTAGGCAACTCATCAACGATGATGCTCACCGGCACATTCTTTCCCTGTCCACTGTTGACACGGGTCACAAGACGGTTCAGGATAAGGGCATTCAATGCTCCAATGATACTTTCCATCTCTGGGTCATTGGCAATGAGCAGATAACTGGGATGCTTGGGATCAGAGACTTTTAAATCAAAGTCATCTCCAGTAAAGACCCAATATGATTCTTTAGTGGCCAAACGTGAAGTCTGGACACGTAACGTACCAATCATACCCTCCAACTGCTCCATGGCGTTGTTCTTCTTAGCCGTCATGAAAGGTGCCATAAGTGGATAAACCTCTGGATCGGTTTCTAAAACATCGAAGATCTCTTGGTAGTCACGGTTAAGAAACGACAAAACATGTGGCATGTCAGAATACTGTCCTTTCCAATAGGCTGGGTCTACAAGATAATCCGGATCTCCAATGTGGTCTTTGTCTTTGTAGACACGTCCTGTAGGACGAAGATGTTTTGTACCTGGTACCATGGCCATCTGGGCAAACAATTCGTTGCCATTTGCGTCATAGGGCTTCTTATTGTAGTTAACAAAGAAATAGATACAGGCTGCTAGGAAGTTGGTTGCTGATGTCTGGAAGAATTGGTCACTACCTCCACCACCACCTTTCTGGCCCTTTTGAAGAGACTCTACAAGGGTTTCTGCCGTTTCCTGTGCTGCTGCAAGGTTAGAGATGTATTTCTGCTGGATAGGATTGACACGACGGCTGTATTCAACATTTACGAAATTGATGATATTGAACTGGCATCCTTTAGGCAGACGGTCTGCTTCTTGATTTTTCTTGTAATGGTAGTAAAGCTTTGTCGCAAGTGTGGGGAACTTGTAGTCGTAAACTACCATGGCAAAGCCTTTGGCACAATGCTGCCTGATAAATGGCTCGATAACGGAGAAAGTCTTACCAGAACCCGGTGTACCAACAACCCATGTTCCTCTGAAAGGATTAACAATGTTGATCCACCCTTCACGGAAATGCCCTTTATAGTAATATCGCATAGGAATGTTGACAGAATACTTGTTCTTAACCAATTCTTCTGTCTGCTCAAAACTCTCATTCTCGAAATTGAAACGGTCTTTCATCATGCCATCCTTGAAATACTTGGAAACGTTATCCAAAGCGACATGAACTAGTATGACACCTATAACAGACAAGATCATATAGACCCACATATTCGTCTTAAAGATCCATAGTCTGGTATGCCAGTCCATCTTATAGACGAAATAGGAAAGAATGATTAAGAACAAGCCACTGGTAATTGGCCAGAAAACCATCTTTCTGGCATCGAACTCTAACTGTTTCTTGTTGGTAGTACCTATACAGGTAATCACAACCAACATCAATGTTACTAACTTGCTGTAAGCAAGATGCTGATAAATAACAATATTGCCTAACCGCCGATGGATGTCGGCAATTAAACCTCCAAAGACAGTTGCGTATGACGGATCATAGGCAAACTCGAAAAATTCTATGAACAGAGACACGTAAATAGTGCCACGAAACAATGTATATAAACTTTGAATCTCTTTACTCTCTTCCATGTAAGTATATTCTAACGTTTTTTGTTGGCGGAAAGACAGGCATACGACCATCGACGCTGACAATCATTAACGATTTCCGTAATAGATCTAGTCTTGTAGCGCTTTCTTCGGCCTTCGTACTCAGACCATGTGTCCAAGAGGGTGGTGTACATCAGATGACGATTCAATGTTATTACTTTACGGTTCAAGGCGTAAAGGTCTCTCTGTATTTTACTTTCTATCGTCAACTTCTGGTACTCTGTGCTTTTGGTATTCTTGGATTTCTTGACAGGTAAAATCTCATACAGATCATTGACAAGCTTTAATCCCTGGTCAAAGACCTCCTTGTAGATAGCTTGCTTCTTCTCACTTAATGCAACGGCAGCTACGTTATCAGGACACGTCGATGTTATACGTCTTAACTGAGAAATGTTATGCCCCAGTTGGTCTACTTGATAGTAGATTCCATACATATTAGCACAGAAATTCAAAACAGATCCAAGATTGTCAAGATAGTTGTTGAACTTCTTCTGAAAATTTGCTATCTTCTTACTGTCTTGCTTGATGGAATGATGCTCACTATAACACAGCATTAAAAGTGCATCTTGTGCTGCGAGATTGGCTGCGGTGACTTTGCCATACGTCCCGAAAAGAGCTGCTCTTCCAGCATCAAGCTGGGCATGACAGGGTACGCATAAAATAAGTGTAAATGATAATATCGCTAAGATCTTCTTCATGGCAGACAAAGTGATGAGTGGAACAAATGTTACTTGGAAAGTTCATGGAACTTCCATGAATTGATGGCAGCACGACGGAAACGACGCATGGCTTCTTCTGCAAGCTGCCCGTTGCTTTTCTGTATCATCCCGGCAGTGGCATGATTCCATACATCATCGAAAGAGTATACGAGGATGCTGCTGGCTAACCTGCGAAGACGTATATTCAGGTCTTCAAGATTATAGGTGATCTCCCAAAGACATTTGGTTCGCTCTGCTCCATTTAGGAGATGGGAACTTCCACCTCCTGCTACAAGGGAGTCAATAGCTTGAAAGCTTTTGAGAAACTCGACGGCTGTCTCTACATATAGGTTGTTGAATGGTATGGATGCTGCTATACCCTGTGGATTGATCTTACAGGCTACATGTACGTTGTAAAGGGAAACTAGTGTCTGCATTCCTTCTGCATATAGTGTCGATGCTGCTTGCAGCTGTTTGGCAAAGCCGTTGGCAGTGCTGAGATAGGAGTAATACTTCTCTTCCCATTTGCGCATCTTACGATCTGCAAGTGCCATGCCTCCTGCTGTTACGTCTATACCAGACATGGCAGCTGACTCCAAACCTTGTGTTCCTAATATGGTAGAATAACCTTTTATGATGGCGGCATACTCCATAGGATTGGTAGATACCGCACTGACTGCATGTGCCTCATGTGAGGACATACAGGCACAGGCAAAAATAATAAATGCCTTAAAACCTATTCGTGATTTCATAAATGCCCTTTCTTTTCTTATTAATTTCTACTCGAAAACGTATTAACCCTACTACGTCGGAATTGACAGGCAGACCAATCATGTCTAACTTGGGATTATTTCTGTCTCCAGAATATATTGTAACGGTCTTAATGCCTAATAGCTGCTGTAACAATGATTGTTTCTGACTGTAGTCAACAACACGGTAGAGCTCTACATAATCTGTTGAATGAGCTACAACTCCATGATGGATAACGATCTGCTCATCCGTAATGACATAGCGGATCCTGTGCATATAGAGTGCTCTATAGCCCAGATATAACAACGTCAACAACCATGGTAAACCAAAGAGATAATGATAAGGAAAATCCAAATAGTAAAACACTACGAAAAAACATGAGCACAACAGTAGTGCTGGTAACTCGATAATGATGTATTGCAGCCAACTAGGTTGCAGTACAACAGTGTTATATGGATTGGCAACATCGTCTATATACATTATTCTCTTTGGTTTAATGGTATTTGTTTCTTTATTAGATTCCCATGCCTCTGCTCTCTGCCGGCCCAATGTCAATGCCTCTGTCATGCATTTCGCTCTCGAAAATGGCTGATGAAACGGCCTGAGGCGAAACGACACCGGGCTTGTAATATACATTCCTGTCCAAATAGATGTCAGGACGGGGCTGGGGTCTCCCAGCTGCCAAAGCATAGGCTGCAACATCAAGCCCCACGGTAAGAGCTGCCATGATGGCTGCTCCAAAATTGAACTTGTGATCGGGGTTGGTCTTCATCTGTACTTCGGGGAAGATCTTATCAAAGAGCTTCATACGCTTGTAATCATCAACGGCCAAGAACTTGTTATAGTCTTTCTGTGTGATCTCGTGACTGATGACATTTCCATCAATGACGGCTGACATCTTATATTTACCTTCCACAATATTTCCTTCGGCATCACGTAGACGTGCAACAGCAATGGAACCAACGGAAGTGTCTCTTCCATGATCACATTCTCGTTTCCAAAGCTTATTGTGCTTGGCAAGGGTGTCACCCTCTCCATTGATAGAGGCATCACCAACTAAGGTGGTCTTCACACCCTGACGGAGAGCATTCAGCTCTGCCTGCGACATAGCTCTTCCTTCAACAACTTGCTGTGCCTCGCTGTTAGCGAGTTTGGCTACGTCTTTGGAAGTCATAGGAACAGCCTTAAAGCCTGCTTTGTTAGATGACTCTTTACCTTCTCTTTCTTCTGGCTTTTCTTTTTCTTTCGTAGCAAATCCTACCTTACGGGCATTGGAAGCTTCTTTCTCATTATAAAGACCATTCTCCAGATCTCTGTCTGCTGCCGAGAGTGGGAGCTGCTCGGTCTTGACAACTCTCAATATCTTGCCATTCTCATCCTTAAAAGGAATTAAAGTGGTGAGCATTTTGGCTTTCTCTTCATCTGTGCCGTTCTTAAATTGCATGAACTGCTCGGCGGTGATCTTATAAGACCACATGCCTCTGTCTTTATCGTCACGGACATTGATATAATACTGCTTGGAAGCTGCATCATACCATGCCATCGCTCCAGTGATAGCTGCGTGCATGTTGTCACTGACAAGGCTGTAATGGCCTCTTAACGTAGAAACGCCCTCTGCTTCTTTAATGCCTCTGGAATGTACATTGTCTTCCAAGACTCCATTGCTGGCAGACTTGATCTTTACTTCATCGAAGTATTTGTCAAAGAGCTTTAGGCGGTATTCGTCTTCATAATTGACAAACTTCATGTAGTCTTCCTGTGACATGTCGTGTGAGACAATCTTGTTGTTAATAACAGCAGTCATGCGGTAGCCTCCTTTCCCTTCTCCGTCTCCATAGTTGTAAGCGATAATCTCACCTACAGAAACCCTTCGGCCGTCTTTGTTAGGAAGGTAGAAGCCTTGGCTCTTATCTAATTGTCGTCCATCTACCTTAGCAATGGAATTCCACTTGTCAACGAAACCTACGGTATAGTCAGCACGGATATCACGAATATCCATGGACTGATCTTTAACCATGCGAGTGGCATGATCAACAGCTTGCTCGTGTCTAGCGTTGAGTTTGGCTTTCAACTCTGGCTTTAAGTGGAGGTCTACATAGTCATGGCTCTCCAACTGCTTATAAGTAACTTTATCCGAGAAGTCCCGGCTTACTATATTGTTCAAAATGGCAAGTCGCTCGTTGAGCGATACACCTCCTTTATTGTAGGCTTTGCCATGCAGCTTGTACTCTACCTTGGGAGCAAGGAGTTTCTTCATCTGTGCTTCTGGGACTTTCATACGAATGTCTACCTGCTCAGAAGAAGACTGTACAAGCAAGGTGTTTGTTTGGGGATCAAGGACTAGACCGTGAGAGGCAAGGAGCTTCTGAAACTTCTCGCCTGTCAAACGGGGCAGTTGATAATCATGATCATTCAGGGAGATAGACTGACCCTTGGGACGCTCTAACTTGATCTCGTCAACTTTATATTGTACGTTCTGCAATGGGGCATTGTTTTGCGCACTGGCTGTAATCTGTTGGCCTTTGTCGTAGAAGCCGTAATCATAGGATTTTATCTCACCGGGCTTCATACGACCGTCTGGGCGCTCAACGACAAAAGGACGGTCTTGATAAAGAAAAGGACGATCGTTGATTCGACGGATGTGATATCCTCCGTTGGCAAACGCAAAAATGCCTCCCATGATTCGGTCAAAAGGGCCAAATCGTGGGCCTCGGAAAGGACGGAAAGGCGGCGTGGCCATATGTGGTGGAACAGGCCCCATATGGACATGAATGTATGGATCATAGCCATACTCTCCGTTGTTGATGCGATATCCGTATTGACCCATATTAACTGGACTACCTGCATTACATGCGGCAATGTATGACCCCGGAATGTAATAATTGTTACCAACAATACCAACAAAAGTTTGATAGGCTTTCTTATTGGTATAGTTGGTTCCACCATCTCTAAGATAATCTGCTTGATCATCGGAAATGGGGAAAAACTTGGGCGCTTGCGTGTCGTGCGACATCGTAACTAACTGCAACTGCCCATTTTCATCACGTGAAATATGGGCTTGCATTCCGTTCTGCTCTAGGACTCCTCTTAATTGGGGAGAAATATCATAGGCATAGGGATTTCTACCACGAATAGACATAACTTACTTCTTAATGATGAATATTATTTGGCTTTATATAAGATGACACATGTATGACGGTTGGCTGGATAGGGGGAATAGACATTAATACCTCCTTGGTTCAAGCCTTTCATTCTGTGCTTATCAACACCTGCCTTGATGAGCAGCTTTGCGATGTAGATACATCTCTTACGACCAAGGATGCGGTTGTGCTCTTCACTGCCTGTCTTGCTATCAGCAGCACCAATGATCTTAACCTGTAAGTCGTATTGTTTGACAGCTCCGGCAATCTCAATGATATTGTGCTTCTGTTGAGGATCAACTAACTTACAGCTATTCTTCTTAAAGAAGAAAAGAATGGGAGCATCAAACTGGGCGATGTTGTCTCTATCAACAGCATTCGTATCGCTGATACCAGACTGACCGTTGATGCGTTGCATAAGTGACTTAAGTCCGCTGTATTCCTTTGGCACATACAACTTTTGGTCATAGTTTTCTTGGTCTTCATAGAATGTAATGTGAGGATAGCGATGAATGGTCTTATATCCTTGATGACCAAATGAAACATTAAGTCCTAGGCTGAGATGAAACAAATTGTCACCGAAACGATTGCCGTCACCAAGACCGTCAAACGTTCTCTTTGTGCTCGTTCCGCCTGCCTCGAAGATCACACCAAGATGGGGATTAATCTTATAGGTGGTAAAGAATCCATAAGAGATGGCAAAGGGATAACTGTGAAGATCTTGGTTATGAATCACACCTGCTCCGACAAAAGGAACGAAACGCCAACGGGGCAGACCTCCATTATTCAGCTTATCACGATGGAAGAACATACCTAGGTCAAAAAGGAGATCTCCATGGTAGTTCTGGTAGGACACAGATTGTATGTTGCCGTCGATAAGCTGAAAGCCATCAGCGGAAAGACGTGTACCAAAGAAAGGGGAGTGCCACTTGCCTAACTGCAATGACACAGTGGGCTTGATGCGCCCGAAGAAGTCTTCACACCCCTTGGGATTACCAACGAATGTATTCATACCTCCCTGAATGGAAGCAAACCAGTTGCTGCCTATAGACGACAGTCCATAAGTGGCATTCTGGTCTGGCAAGGGGTTGACGGCTGTTAGCGTTGTTGGACGCTCTTTATGCTCAACAGTCGTGCCTTTGACAAACTTACTTTCTTCTTGATCGTATACAACCTGTGCGTTGAGAATCTGACAGGTCATGGATAGCAAAGCTACAAAGAATAAATTGTATTTTTTCATCTTTTACATTTTTTCTGCTACCTGGTCATACAGGTATAGTTTATGTTTATATATTATCTGCTCACATTTACGAACATAGTCTTTGGCAGTCGCATAGCCACTAGCCTTGATGGCGACAAGCCAGTTATGGAAGTCGGTGGGACTGTACTTCCAGCATCTCCAGTATTTTTTTCCCATCAACAGACGTGAATGATATTCAATACTGGCCTCCGGGCTGCTGAAATTGCAGAACTTCTCATTGGGACGGTCATCACTATGAAGGCTGAAAGGAAGTCCTTGCTCTAACCATTGCCGACTGCACTTGATGCCGAAATAATTGCAACCGGCCTGTGCCAAATTGCTGTTACCCCATGCGCTCTCATAAGCCATCTGGGCAAGAATGACACTGGCAGGTATACCGTACTTCTGTTGCTGACGCATCGCTGCTGCTGAGTATCTCTTTATAAACTCAGACGGACTAAGGATCTTATTTTCATCCAGATGAAGAGCGGCAACGGCTTTGGACTTGACTCCTTTTATATATAGGAGGAGTTTCAAAGGGTCTGTGAGCCTTCCCGACAGTCTACAGGTGATATGTAAATGTGGGCCCGTTGAACGCCCTGTGCTGCCACTGATGCCTAATGGATCTCCAGCGAAAATCAAATCTCCGGGTCTTACCCAAATCTGCGAGAGATGGCAATAACTGACGGTGTACTTGCCATACTTGGCAGTAATGTAATTGCCAGAACCTCTGTTACGCCCTGTATCAAGGATATGACCGTCGAACATTGCCAGCACTTCCTCATAATGCGCCTTAAGATCCAGACCACAATGATCTTTTGGACGACCTGTAATGGGATCGGTACGACGGCCATACAATGAGTTAATGTGCATACTGCGCAAAGGAAAGCTCACACTGAGATATTTGTCAATCCAGTAATCTCTGATGTCTTCTTTATTCTGGGCAAACGATACCTGTATACTACAGAACAGAAGGGTAACAATCGCTATGTGTCTACATGTAAAGTTCATTATTGATATATGTATTTTGCCTACAAAAATATAGGTATATTTTAATATGGTGTAACTTTAGAAAATAGATCTCTTATATTAACACTTTTATGTTTCTTGAAGAAAATGCAAAAGAAATCAAAGAATCTTGATTATGTTAATATAAGAGATTTATTTTCTTTGAGTGATTCTTCAAAAGTGATATTCATATCTTTGCAATCGAACAATGAAAATTAAAAGAAGGCTAATGAAAAAAATATTCGAGGAAACGGAAATTCCTTATGAGATTCTATCTCAATATGGGTTGAGTCAAGAGATGATCGACGACTTGCCAGAACAGGCTATGGATAGCTTGTTGGGTGGGTCGTTGACACCTCTTCTGCCTTTGTCGGGAAATGACAAAGATGGTAATCTCATCAAGAAGATGGCTTCTATCGCTCTCGTGAGAACAGATAACGGCATTGACGTTATCCTGTCCACTCCGTGGGAATCAAATCCATTGAACAAATTCACGTTGGAACAACAGCATGATCTGCGAGCTGGGAAGGTATTGCTCCTAAACGGTGAGAATGGGAAAGAGACCTATGTTCAATTGGATGATACTACGAATAAGGTGATGTCTTCTCCTGCCGAGGCGATCCAACATAATATCCTTATCTATAAGGAGAAAATTGGTTGGGATGAGTTGACAACAGATAATATCATCCTCGGTAAAGCCATGACCTTTCACAGCGGTAACCAATTCGTGACTTATGGTGTGGATCTACATAGCAATACGGGTATCCGTGCCGTCGAAGGTACAACGGTGGACTGGGAAGAGAAAAGGCATAGTCTTCCTCTTCATGGATTCGGTATCTATGGCTGCTGGGTCAGTGATGGAGTAAATACCTTCAAAGAGTATATTCCACAAGAGAAATATACAGAGGAGATGAACCAGGAAATGGAACAGATCGGACAGGAAAACGCTAAACGTGTTGAACGTATCACGCCACACTTTGGCTACTAATCATAGTGGCTACAATAAAACACATAACTCAAAATAGTAATATATAAAGCGCAAAAGAATGAAAGAGTTAAAAGGCTATTATGATGAGATCCAACTTCAAAAAATGCTGAATGATGGAGAAATCAAAAAGCTGGATTATATCTTGCATCACGATATGATGATGTCGGATAGATATCGAAGATACTGCAAAGTGCATCAGCTCGAATATGGCACAGATGCTTCGGCGGAAAAATTCTTCGATTACCTAACTGATGCGGAAGAAAAAGAGATGCAGGAAGCTGAGATACATGTGGAAGATGAAGGTGCAGATCGTGAAGACAATGCTCATGCTGATGCTGATGCCAATGAGACTCCTTACTGCGTGAAGCTTTACAATGAGTGGAACCAGAACTCGGATCTCATAGAGGCAATGAAAAGCGACATAGAGGCCGTTCTCGTCACTCGCTGGAGGATGATGAATCCGATGGACAATAACAAAGAGGACTGTGCCGCATCTTGCGATATCGACGAAGTGACGGTAGATAAATGGTGGGATGTTATCAACTATGTCATAGGAGCTACAGGGGGATATCCTGTAGATGCCGTCAATTTTAACGTTAATACGATACAACAGCTGATCAAAAACGCTGTTCCGAAAAAAATCGCCTAAGTGTCATAGAAAGATATTTATAAAGATAATGTTATGTATGATGTAAATAATAATGTGGCACAATAAAAATGAGTGTATAATAATGAAAGTAATGAAGAAGTAAATGGGAGTATATATGGGAATATAATGTTATTTCATAGCTACAAATCAAGTAAATCTTAAATTGTGACTCTTCATTTCTATCCTCAATAGGTATTATTTATAGTATATTCAACAATCAAACATAAAGATGAAAAGGATATTCATATCTTCTCTTCTTACAGCCATGTCCGTATGCCCGATCTTTGCACAAGGTGATGTGAAGATTCATACGAACATGGTCTATGACGCTGCTGCTGCTCCCAACGGGGGCGTGGAAGTGGCGCTTGGCAAGAATTGGAGTGTTGGCGCAGATGGATGGATCTCTTGGGCGAGCAACCAAAGGCATGATGAATGGTGGCAACACTATGGATTTGATGTGTATGGACGTTACTGGTTTGGAGCGAAACACGAAAAGCCACTAACAGGTTATCACATTGGTATTTATGCAGGTACTTTTACCTATGATATCTATCCAGAAGGAAAGGGATATCAGTGTGATAAGATGTTTAATACGTTTCGTACAGGCGCAGAAATCGGATATGCTGTACAAGCAGGTAAGCATTTTACATTTGATTTCTATGGTTGTTTGGGATTCCTACACACCAGACAAGATGTGTATTATCCTAATGTCTTTGAGAAAGGCTATTATCGTGCGTACCGGAGATGGCGGAATATGCCAGACTTTACGAGATTTGGTATCACTGTAGGTTATAAGTTTGGCAAATAACAATGTTGAGTATGAGAAAAGATATTTATACGTATATCATATATGCTGCGATGGCCGCCAGCATGGTATCTTGCCAATATAAGGACTTTGACGAATATGATGGTACGGTTCCAGTTAAGGTGGTGCTGGACTATAAAAATAGTGGTTGTGTGACTCCACCTGTTGTGAGCCGTGTCTATTTCTATCCTACAAACAATGAGGAACACCCGTATTACTATGATATCAAAGACTCTTCTGTTGTCAACTTGCCAACAGGAAGAATGATTGCATTTGCCTATAACAACAATAGTGAGATCAACCGTACACGTGGTTTCCAAGATGAGAAGGCACATCCTGTGATCTATACGGAAAAGGCTGATTATCGTGGTATCTATCGTAAGGATAGTCTGGATCATTCTGAGTACTATGATTACCCTGATGTTACCTATACAGCATGGCGATCAATGGAGGTATTTGGAAATGAGGTGGTAACTCGCCCAGATGATAACCGGGTCGAACTTACAATGAAGGTTATCACAAGACCTGTTACCATTGAGGTGAGAGGTATTAAGAATGCAAGTTTCTTAAGCAGTGTGAGAATGTCCTTATCTGGAATGCAGCAGGACTACTCGCCTGAGGGGTTAACACACTCGTATGTGAATCCTGTTGCGCACTCGTATGTGAACATCGTGGCGGATGGTAAGATTGATACGAAAGACCCGAATCGTGGAAACCGCAGTGTGTTTGATGATAAAGAGGTCATCGACACGTTACGGTCGTCATTACAGGTGTTTGGCATCGGTAATCAACAACATGAATTAAACGTGTTCCTCAATGGCGGAAATTGGCATAAGGTGCTGTCTTTTGACGTAACAGAGCAGCTTAATAAGCAGCTCAATACAACAAATACAATCCATGTCGTAGTGGAAACGGATCATAATATTAAAAATGATGTCCCCGTGCAAGGTGGATTCGATATCAAAATCTCGGATTGGGATGACATTACGGTGCCAATAGACATGCGGTAAACACGATAATAAAGATAAAGTTTTCTTTCATATATTAAATAGTTGTGTTTTTAAATTAGAATCAAAGCAAAATGAAAAAGACAATGAAAATGATGGGCCTTGCGCTCATGGGTGTGTTAACAGTTGGTACGCTGGCTTCCTGTTCGCAGGATGACGAACCGGGTGGTGCTGGACAGGTGTCCTCTAATGCGATCCAGTTTAATGCCACAACGAATAACGCTGCTGGTACTCGTGCACTGCCAACGACCTCTGCCAATTATCTGACTCAGGTGAAGGACTTTAAAGTATGGGGATATTTTGTCACCGGTGGCTCTTACTATCTCGGACGAACTGGCGATGCAGGTATCCTTATCGCTAACAGAGGTGGTGGTAAATGGGACTATAACACGGCAACGGATATGGTGTACTGGCCAAGTGAAGCTCTTAACTTCTATGCTGTTACTCCGTCATCCAATACAAACTATGCTTACAATAACGGATTACTGACCTATACAGTGCCGACGGATAACAGCAAGCAAGTAGATCTGATGGTTGCCAAGTCTGCTAACCAGACGAAGACGACTAACAAGGGTGTAGTGAACCTGCCGTTCCAGCATGCTCTCTCGCAGATTGTCTTCAAAGGTATGACTAAATCCAGCAATCTGAGCGTGGAAATCCAAAGCATCACTATTCATAACGTGAATAGTGTGATGACGCTCGGCTTGAATGGTACGGCTACAGCCCCTACGGCAAAATATGCCAACTACAGCCTTGGAATGGGTGGAACGAAAACTGTTGCAGTGACAGATGCTAGCAAGGCGGTGGATTTGACCGCTTCAGATGGTGCTCTGCTGTTAGTTCCTCAGACGCTGACAGGATGGGCAGATAAGACTAGTACGACGGCTGCCGATGCTGCTCATCAGTCCTATATCGAAATCTCCTGCAAAATTACATCTAAAACGAATTCAGGAGTAACATATCTCTTAGGTTCCGCTACTGCATACGATAAAACGTGTGTACCACTGCCAGCAACCTGGACAGCAGGTAAGCGATACGTCTATACACTTCAATTCGGTGGCGGAAAAGATCCAAATACAGGAGATGTCCGTTTCGCACCTATTACATTTAGTGTGCAGGTGAGCGATTGGACTGATTCATCATCAAGCATCTCTATGTAGTCTCTGTTCTCTTTGCAAAATAGTTGCAAATTAATCTGGAGGGTGTATCTAATAGTAGTGCACCCTCTTTTATTCTAAAAAAATGGTAATATATTAGAGTCTATGAAATCTTTTTTATCTATAATCATAATACTATTGTCTGGCATGTTATTCTCGTGCAAGGAGGGGGATGACCTGCTAGATAACAATATGAGTAAGGTGCCTATATCGTTCTCTGTACACAAGAATGACTCTCTTACAAGGCTTACAAGGGCAACAAAACTTACATCTATGCCAGACTTTACTGTATATGCTTATGACAGTAATGGAAAAGCTGTTATCAATGCTGGTAAGTTCAATGCTGATGGTACAAGTAAAGATGGTTCTATATATTACTGGCCTATTTCAGGTAATGTTACATTCTATGCTTATGCACCTGATAATAGTTCTTATGTGACATGGAACGAAACAAATAAAACTTTAACCTATATCGCTGATGCTGATGTAAACAATCAACAAGATGTGATATACGCTAATACATCACTGTCAAGGACAGCAGACGGTAAAGTACCACTAAACTTTAAACATGCAAATGCAGGACTTGCTGTAAAATGGAGTACGGCAAGTGATCTGCCCTCGAACATTAATGTCAGTGTCAATGAGATACAAATCTGCAATCTGTTACAAACAGGTACACTGACGTTTAATAAGAATATTTCTGCTTCTGGTAATAAAGCAGTTTATGACCTTGGACTTAATGGCCTGATGATGGTATCTCCTCAATCTATTACAACCTGGAACTCTGATCCCAATCACCCAGAGAAAATAGAAAATACCGACAAAGCTTACATGACTATCAAATGTAAAGTAAAAGTCGATAGTAAATACTTAGTGGGGTCTGATTCAGAAGATGGTACTTTGTATTATCCTGTCTCTGCTACAAATATCGGAGCTAATACTGTTACTACATTGAATTTATCATTAGGGACAAAGCGTTTTGATGCCACACGTATATTTGGATACGACACTAATGGAAAAGCAGTTCGGTATGTTCCACCTTATGAAGATCTTGGGCTAAGTGTCAAATGGGCCACTTGCAACCTTGATGCTAATTATCCTGAAGAATCTGGCAAATACTATGCTTGGGCTTCTACGGTAGGATATGATGCAGGAAGTCATACCTGGTCTTTGGATGATGCTCCGTATCACAAACAAGGGGGAGGGGTTACCTCTTATACAAAATATAAAATGTATGATACCCTAGAATCAAAGGACGATGCAGCATCGGTAAGGCTTGGCTTATCATATCATATACCTACAGCTAAGGAGTTGCTTGAATTAAGAAATAAGTGCACATTTTCCACTATATATAACTATGGCATATTGGGGGTTCTAATAAAAGGACCAAATGGAAACTCAATTTTTTACCCAGATATTAAACTTCAAAATGATTTAGAAAGTGAAAAATTTGATGTTTCAACCAAAACATTTATATCTGGTGGTACATTAAACGACGAATTTGAAAATCATGTATTAGGTATACCTGTTAATCAAATTGGGCATATCAGCGAAGTTAACGTAGGTTATATATTCCGTTATTGCGGTAATGCTATTCGCCCCGTATATAAGGAAGTTCCATCCATTAATATTGGTACTGGGACGACTACACCAGAAGAATCCCAAGCTAAACCAAATAAATTCAAATAATCTTCGATTAATAACTTTTTAAATTCATATCTATGAATACAATGCTACAAAAACTCAAAAAACGCTTTCAAACATTGCGTATGTTGGGAATTATATGCTTGCTCATGTGTGTGGCAAATAACATCAATGCTGCTGTGGGAGATACATTCACGCAAGGAAACTTAAAATACACGGTGCTTACTGAATCTGGTACGACAGGTACTGTAAAAGTACAAGCAGTATCAACTTCTATCAGTGGTACTTTAAGCATTCCGGAAGAAGTGACAAATAGTTCAATTACTTATAAAGTAACTAGTATTGGGAATGATGCGTTTTATGGGTGCAAAGGATTGACGGGTGATCTCGTTATCCCTAACTCGGTCACTAGTATCGGGAGTAGTGCGTTTTATGGGTGCAGCGGATTGACGGGTGATCTCGTTATCCCTAACTC